>Ga0208618_1000018_pt1 | contig 82342 bp, 77 predicted proteins | sample CryBogCBE18Jul08_FD_184585 | JGI IMG/M metagenome (GOLD analysis project Ga0208618, IMG submission 184585) | Freshwater microbial communities from Crystal Bog, Wisconsin, USA - CBE18Jul08 (SPAdes) | ecosystem: Environmental > Aquatic > Freshwater > Lake | place: Crystal Bog, Wisconsin, USA...
CCGCCAAGGCTGCCCCTGTCAAGAAGGAGAAGGCCCCGAAGGCCGCCCCGGCCTCCAAGGCCGAGGTTGTGATCCCGACGGTCGAGGCCCCGTCGGCCCCGGCTGTTGAGACGACGGAGGGCAGCGAGGCTCTCCTCTCCTCGCTCTCCGAGAAGCTCAAGGCGCTCGGCGTCGAGTTCAACACCAAGGTCCGCGAGGCGGTCAAGGGCGTGCAGGATGCGCTCAAGGCCACCAAGCGCGAGGCCCGTGACTCCAAGAAGAAGAAGCGCAAGAGCCCGGAGGACATGACCCCGGAGGAGCGCAAGGCCTGGGAGGCTCGCCGCGCCAACAATGCGTTCCTCGTCCAGCGCCCGCTGACGGATGAGCTCTGCGCGTTCATGCAGCTCAAGGCCGGCGAGAAGCGCTCGCAGACGGAGGTGACCAAGTACATCTCGACGTACGTCAAGGAGCACAACTGCTTCGACCCGTCGTTCAAGCGCCGCATCCTGCCGAACTCGGCGCTGGCCAAGCTGCTCCGCGTTACGGACAAGGATGAGGTGACGTACCTGAACCTCCAGAAGTTCCTGAAGGTCCACTTCAAGAAGACCGAGGTGAAGGCGTGAATGCCTCCAGAACCTGAATCGGAACCCGAACCGGAGCCGCGCAACGTGTGGTGCTGCTGCCGTAGATAAATAAAAACACACAAACAAATCCGGGGACTCCCGAACTTGTTTGTTTGCATGTAACAATGTCAGCAATTGCATCGCCTCCTCAAAAGAATCTCGCGACTGGTTCTAACGAATCTTCGAGTGCAGTTCGGAAAGTTCGTGAAGCATTGAAACCTGTCGTTACAATTCGGCAGCCCAACTTTGAGGCTGGTAAACCCACCGAGGCCCAGGAAATGCTCCAAAAAATCAAGGGCCAGGCGCGTCGTCGTCGCCGCACTCGTCGCATGCGTCGCCGTGTTCGTGGTGGAGAGTACAGCCCCGAATTGGAAAGAACGCTCCGTACTATCGACGTGAACGAACGAACTGGTGCACAGGAATCTGCGTCTCAATTCCAAAATGGACTTCTTGGATTGAAGAAGACACGCGGTGCTAAACGACGGTTGTTATCCACTCGTGGGGCATCTCGAGGTACAAGACGCTACTGAAAAAGGGAGACAGTCGTTCATCGAGCACAAGAGCGCGCTGCTTGCCATTGCCCCTTAATGTCTTGGCCAGACGTCGGATCATTGAATCACGATCAATTTTGGTTTCACTGACAGTCAGTTTACATGCCTTGGGACCATGCCATCCACACAAGGTCGATTTCTCACACGTTTCCTTTGAAGTTAATTGTCCACACGGAGTTCGAACCTTGCTGACAAACGTCCGCGGAGGTCCGGCCACCCAGGCTGTTTCAGCGTCTGCCCATTTCCGTAATTCGGGGATCAGTCCTTCCCCGGACTCGATTGCCGCACGCAGAGTTGCATAATCTGCATTTTGCACATCCTTGGACAAGGTGTACAACATAAAGTCAAATACTTCTGCATCGTACGAGATATTCTTGACAATCATATCGTCTTCTGGGTTCGGTTCACCGTCAACCAGCTCCTTTTCCCGATGTCCATCACGCACAGTAGACAGAACCTCGGACACTGATGCCGGATCACCGCCATCCACGGGTTGAAACGGTGCTCGGAAACGTGAAGCAAGCAGAGCTTCCGTTGCACGACCATTCATATCGTACAAGTCAGAGACCCACCTGAACCCGGCATCGACACTGGTATCCAAAAACGCCTTGAGTACACTACGCGTGGGAAGTTCGTTGTCACGGATGTCATGGTACCCTGCACGTGTCCGGGTCATACGAATATCTTCGGGCAAGAGCTTTGAATCGCGAATCAGTGGCTGGATTGGAAGAATGACCTCTTTCGGCACAAAGAGCGCCTGGATTCGATCGAATGGATCATGGATGATCTCGTAGACTGTCTTGCCCTTGGATCGTAATTCAGTAATGGCCTTATCGAATGTAGGAATATTGGACGAGCACGCACGAGCATGCAGGGCAAGAACTGTTGAAACGGTTGCAGAGACAAACGGTGCGCGTTGAATGTCCGTTTGATACGCGAATTTGGCTCCACGATTACGTGTCACATGCCCAAGGAGTTCATTGTCGACCATGACAATTGTGCGGCTCTTGACGTCTAATGAATCTGACCAGAAGCCGCAGGACATGGATCGAGTGGATGTATGGATTTGCACAACTCGGCACTTCAGAATAGATGTCACATACTCCATTTCATCGAGCATTGGAAGTTCGCCACTCTCATATGCGCGTTGGACTCCGGCAACAAGGCGCTCGATTTCTGTTGCACCTTCCCCGGGATCTTTCCAAGTACGGAAAAAGGAGCAGAGCATCAACTTGTCCTGGGCGTTTTTAGGTTCTGGAATCACCGTCTTGTCTCCGAGAAGCACGGGAAGGGTCTTGGATGGCCGACCCAATCCGATCCGGAAGAAATCACCCTTGCCCGCTTCAAGACGATCACCCTTCTTCACTGTAGCAGAATAGGTGGTGACAATCTTCAAGGACGCTGCCATGTCTGCATCCAGGTATCCAATGCGCAACTCGGGGAGATGCGGGGAACTTAAGATATACGATTCGTCGTTGCGCGCGATGGCTTCGACAGGTGCACGTTCTTCCTTGTAGCAGCACGGGATACGACGTCCGTTCTTGGAGGACACGATCTTGCCAATGAATCCGGGAAACAAGTGAGTTTGATCGCGCTTGATGACACTATACTCGTAAATATCCTCGTCATTTTCAGTACGCACCTTGCCTCCACACACCGGGCATGTATTGTCAACCAACTGGTCGGCACGCAGTGGGATCATGTCGCGAATGCACCAATATTGGGGACATGTTGCAATGCCTTTCGGATCATCAAGTTCCATTACACTTCCGTACCCGCGCGGATTGTACTGTGCCGGGATCCTGGTTTCGTCTTCAGGGGTCAAAACAATGACTTGTTTCGACTTGTCGCATTTCAAAGGGTAAATCGTCGAATCAAACGTTGCCGGATCAAACTCCTGGAGTTTCTTATTGAAGTAATTGTACGTTGACTTTTTGGTCGTCTTGACCTTGAGTTTCTTTACAGGTGCTGCTGCAGGTGCTGCGGCGGCGTTACTACCCGAAGGTGGCGCCTCTTCCTCGTTTTCAAGTCCAAGCAATCCGGCCAAATCATCGTCAATTTGAAAATCAGTTTCTTCAATTGCTTGAGGAGCCACGGCAACTGCTTCAACCGCTTCGGAGCGACGAGGACAGACACTATCAATATCATCCGTTGTCGTCAAGACATACCGCAAAATGTCGGCATACTTAATTGTCCGAGGGCCATTGACGATGCCTGTCATCAAGATTTCATTATTTGAGAATTTCAGAACTGGGTAGTGGCGCAAGACGCGTTCAAGATCAATGTCTTCTCCCAAATCCGAAAACTTCTTGATAATCGCCTTGGCCTCATCTTGCGAAATACCAAGTTCTTCGACCAGCACATCCGGGCCCGGTGTGTCACTTTGGTTCAAGACTTGGTATGCCCTGACTTCGAACGAAGACAAGACATCTGCACCGTGGTTTGCACGCAGTAACTGGAAATCAGACCCCCTTGTTGCAAAGACAGATTGGAGGCACGGGAACCGCCGCATGTCGAATTCAGTAATGTCTGTGGAATACTTGGAAAGAACGGACAAGTCCTGCAGTTCCCATCGAGGCTCTACGAGATCCGATGTCTTGATAAAGGCCATGATCGAATCTAGAGACGAAAACCACACTGCAAGGTCCGTCTTGATTGTCTCGAGATCCGAAGAGGATTCACGGGTCCGAAATGCAGTAACGACAATATCCTTGGGTGTCATAACAATCCGATCAAACGATTTCCGGTCCGTGCCCTTGAACAGCATCAGAGTAGGCAACTTGCGCTGCGGTTGAGTTGCATTCGACCATGAGTGCCAATGTGTCAAGTCCACGGACGGTTTCTTGGTTCTTGGTTCGGTCACATAAAACTTGTGACGTATGGCTTCTTGCTTGGACGTAAAGTACCCAATGTACGGTGTGGCTTCGGACACGGTTAATCCGTAAAACATCTGTTCGAATCGAGTTCGTGGAGCTCCAAACTGGGTATCGATCAGGGGGATATACCACTTTGCACGCAGAACAGTTACGTGTGAAGGTTCGGGCGCATTCAGAGCCAAAAGTTTGTCCAGTGTTTCAACGGATGTTTTCAAGGACCGAACAATAGACTCGGACAAGCGTTGAGGAGTTTCGGAACGCAAAAAGGGTGTATAGACACGCTGCATCGTCTGCGTTGCCTGTTCTGGCAAGGATGTAATGCGAAACTGAATGACTTCATGGTGGTAGGTATCGAACAAGACTTGGACTTCAGGAAGTGGAATTTGCTGGGACGGGACCTGGACATCGCGCGGAGGGAGAGGCAAGATCAGCGACTTTCTTCCCGGGACACCGAGAATCCGCCATTCCAGAAATGCAGAGTCTGGCATATAGATGGGTTCCAGAAAGGAGGGCTTGGTCATCCATTCTTCATGTGTCAAGGCAGTCGTGGGTTGTTCCATGGGAATTGTTCGCGTCTGCGTAATGTACGTCTTGAACAGTTCCGGATTCACGACCTTGCCATCCAGTGACATGCGAAGAAACAGACATTCCCAGTTGCGGGTATCGTGGTAATAGTCTGGAGGGAAACTCTCCTGAACTTCAAGAAAGAGACGATCGGGATGTGACTGCACGGCAAGAGCAAGGTGTTGACGCACCGACTCGAGTATGTCGTCTTCAAAGAAGCCGATACTCGACGCTGTTCCTGCAATGGGAAACGTCTTCATTATATGGTGGTGTCATGATTTTCTTGTCTAGTGAGGCGTGTCGGTAATCATCATTCCGCAATAGGGTGTAGGCTGTCGGGCATAATTGACAGACGTGTAGAGTCCAAGTTTTGTTGCATCATCCAGGATGCGCTTAAAGTTTGACCAGAATTCAGGAGTATGGCCAATGGTTTCCGTCATCAAGTGACCCATTTCGTGCAGCATCACGAACATGATCGTATTAATGTCAATTAACGGATACCCAGGCTTGGTCTTGTCGCGCAGACATACCACGATTCGCTGACCCTTGTTTTCCGAATAGGATGTGTCCGTAGACTTGACATCATTTTCCACAAAGGCATCTGGTTTATAGTTCGTGAGAAATCGAGCCACAGGTGGATCGGATGCAAGAGATGGTGTTCCCTCATACCATTCCTTCAGCTTTTCGAGACGTTGCCGAATCTGAACCATCAATTCAACAGCCTTGTCCTTGTCGGGAAGGTTTTGCATTTCGTATGTATTTCCGTCTGACCCGATAACAGACACGGTGTTTCCCATTATTTGAATGGGAGAGATTACGACGCCAGGCCCTCAAGCGGGCGCGTCGACTTGAAAGGGTCCGGGTCGATGGTCGTCTGGAGGAACGGGCCAACGAGCGCCTGGGGATTGGGCGTCTCCGTGCGAATGTCGTAGCTCGGGTTCCGGTTCGTCTGGGCGATACCGATGATGTTCGTCGTCGCGTGGTAGCCGGCCTGGAGGAAGTTCTGGCCCGCGAGGTCGTCCATGCTCGCCGGGTTCACGGCGGCCCACGACGCACCCATCTCGCCCTTGGGGAGGAGATCGCCCGAGTTGAGGACAGTCTGGGTGTACGTCTGCTGCGACGACGGAACACGTCCCTGCATGTTGGCGACAGAAACGGCATTGCCACCGAGACTGTGCACCTCTTCAGCCGGCATGTAAGGACCCTGCTCGGACAGAGGGCCCGTCGTTCCAAGGCCACCGAGCTCCTCGGCCTTGTCCACCAGAACACTCTTGCCGCTCGAGTAGGACGAAAAAAGAGCATAGACAACCACAACACCCACAAGCACCATTCCGAGACGGAGCATTTTATCCTGGGAAAGCTTCATCGTTTACTGTATGCTTTAGACAAATTTACACGGTTCCTCCTCCGGCAAGGGTGTCTCGGTCGGATAGAGAAATGCCAATAACTGTTTCCGGTTGAGTGCATACACGGTACGACATCCCTTCTCCTTGGCTTGGACGCGCAGCTCCTTGACCGTCATCTTTTCAATATGAAAGGACTGGGGCAGTTCCTTCATACTCAACAGATCAATCAACTCTTGCTTGGATTTGATATAGTACTTCTTGATATGCTTGTTCTTGGCATGACGCTTGAGCTCGACGAAGGTGAGGATGGAATAATCCATGACAGATGCCCCGACGTCGGTTTCCAACTCCGGATTTCGTTTTTTTCCGCCGACAACAATAATGAAGCGTACTCCCGTCGTTCTTGGATTTTTCGTAGCTGCGATTCTGTTTGGACTGCTTGTGCGTTCGATGTACGTGTCGACGGGTGCCACGGAGACGGCGCCGACGGTGAAGAAGGAGGGATTTGCAAACACCCAGATGCCCATGCAGGCTGGGTCGGGATCGGCCATCACCGGAGTGAACAACTCGGTGGTCATTTCTGGATCCGAGCCGAGCACGGTCCCGGAGTCGCCGTACACCCAGGTGAACGATCGTGCACTGTTTGAATTCGATCAAAGCCCCCAGGGACCGCAGTGCTGCCCCAGCCCCTTTTCGGGAGATCTGGGATGTGTTTGCGTATCTGATCGCCAGCACAAGGAGTTTGCGTCTCGTGGTGGAAATAGAACTCCCGAGTAAAGACAATGGAGCACTTACGTACACTGATCCAACATTTCAAGGACAAGCATCCCGACAAGCCCTTCCCCCGGCCGTCGGAGGAGCTGTACACACACCTTCAGACAGTCCTCTTTCCAGAGGCGCTCCGAGTTGTGCAAAAGGACAATACCCTGTTCAAGGGCATGGGGTCAATCACCCTGTTCCCGGGCGTTGCGACGGAAGACATTTGGGACTCGAGCGACGAGGCATGGAAGAAGCTCCACATGGCATGCCTGTATTCGCTCATGCAGGGTGATCCCAAGGAAAAGGTTGGCAAGCTCATCGAGGCATTCAAGACGATGCTTCCGAGTGGAGTTGCCACGGATGAGATCAACGAGCTTCTCGGCAAGGAGGAGACCGAGTCCTCCATTTCCGAAATGTTCGAACTCATTATGAATACCCGTCTTGCCACAATTGTCGGCGATCTGGTCACGGACATGAAGATGGATGATCTCAATATTGACTTCGAGGACCCTCATGAGCTTCTCCGGTCCCTTCAGAACCCCCAGGAGAGTGAAGTGGTGCAGACGATTGTTAAGCGCGCCCAGGAACTTCTCGAGGATCGTATCCGCACGGGGCGCATCAACCAGCGCGAACTCATTCGCGAAATCGAGACATTGCGTGCCAAGTTCCAGTCGACCTTTGGCAAGTACATGAATGAAATGATGACGGGTGCCCGCGGTAACACAACCGGGAACTCTGCACAGGTGATCATGGGCAACTCCCCCGAGGCACGTCGCGCACGTATGCAGGCACGTCTACAGAAGAAACTGCATGAAAAGTCTCGCAAGTGAGAATAAGAGATGGGTGAACCCTTTTGGTATTCTGACCCTTCCGTTTTGTTTCGACCGACGACATGGTATTCGTTTGTGCCTACAGCCTCCATGTCTGTGGATCAGTCCCTGAACGCGGTGGTTCGGTTCGTTATTTACCTGTCGGTGCTTCTGTATGCTTGCTCGAGGGATGCCCGGTACTTCTTGTACATCCCGACTATTCTGATCATCACGGTGGCTCTCCACACCTTTTTCCCGAAAGCCAAGAAGATCACCGAGTCTTTCCGTGGCTCGCCGTTTGTCAGTAGTTACGAAGGCACAGAAACAACCCAGCCGACCCCCGACAATCCTTTCATGAATGCAACCCTTCCGGATATTCTGGACAATCCCAACCGCCCTCCTGCAGCGGATGTGACCAATAAGACAGTTCGCGACAAGGTCAACAAGTCCTTCTCGCAAACGTCGAATCTCTACATGGATACGTCAGATGTGTTTGATATGGTGCAGGCCCAGCGCAATTTCTGGACGGTGGTGGAAGATGATCACGGCGGTTTGCTGAAGTTCTTGCAGGGCAACACCACCTCGGATAAAGTTGGCAACGAGTCCTATGTCGCTGTCAAGGGATCACTTCCTCCGGACCGTCTTACCCCGACGAGCGTGTCGGCGCCGCAGGGTGTGTCGCCGGGATCCTCCGCGAATACCTAATGCTTCCTTGATCTCATCTCCAGACTGTTTGGCACCTGTTGTGCGCTTCACTTCCTTTCCATCGATTTCCAACACCATTGTAGGGAAACTTCCCACATTCGCATCAGCAGGCACGTTTGCCGACTCCACTTTCCGGGTCGCAACCTTGTCCTTCTTGGACATTTTGCAGAACTCCTTCCAAGCCTTTTCATTTGCCTCGCAGTGCGGGCATCCATCCATCCAGTACAGAATGACAACCTTCCCTTGTTTCCCAGGCTGTGTATCCTTGCGGTTCATCTTATCTGTACATCTAGAAAATGGCGTGTGTCCAGACTTTGAAACAGGCCCCCGATGCAACGTGGACAGGTAAAACTGCAGACGGAACGGTAAAGACATTTCAGACACTTGGTCAGTACAAGCTCTATACACGGAGCCTTGCAAACTGTCCACAGGTCCAACCATGGGTTCCCGGAAAAGAAACGCAAGAATCCGGTTTTGGAACTCTGGCCCCTCGTGATCCCGGCCTGCAGGCACGGTACGACGCCATGTCTCCTGCTTGGGAAGGCGTGACATCATCCGATGCAGCTGTTGCACGCGGTGTCTATTCTCTCGATAGTGCAGCTGCCACCCGTGTCCAATTGCGCTCTGCGAATCCTGCACCTCCCGTGACCCCAACTCCGACCTATTGTGTTGTTCAGTAAATAATGAGGGTCTGGATCCTGCTTGTGCTGATTGTACTCTTGTTTCTTCACGGATGTCGCGAGTACTTTACGGATACGGAATACACAAACGTGAAGCGCCCGTGCGGATGCCCAGCCGCCGGCGGATGCCCGCCAGCATGCAGTTCGTGGCAAAGTAAGATTACATCAGTTGCCCCGTCAACGGGAACGAGTCAAGCAACGGCTGCCCCGTATATCCCGATCTTACAGTCCTTTTACGATACAGTCTACGTCCCGGCAACAGACAAGCCGACCGAGGCCCAAGTGGATACATTCGTGTCATCTTCCGGAACTGTCGTAGATTCTGGATCCTTGAAAACAATTATCATGGATGCATTCCACATTGACCCGACAGTTGGAAAAGCAGAATCTGGCGCATCGGAAAAGGGAGCCTTTACACCGAGTGCGCGTTTACAGCCCCCGGATGGTCGTGATGAAGTGTATGGATATCAAGAGCAAGCGAGCTATTACCCTACAGACATGTCCGATGCATCGCAGTTTGCAGAAGGTATTTACCAGCCTGTCCATCAAACAACGCCTCGTCGCCCCGTAACAGGGATTGAAAATATCAAGTAAGTACAATGCATGTGTTTGTTTGGATCCTTCTGCTGGCTGTGATTGGTCTGCTCTTTTCGTATAACGAACACCTTACGAACCCGGGCCCTACAGGTACAACGGGAACCACGGGACCGTCGGGAACCACCGGCGTGAGTGCTGCGTCCACAATGTCGAGTTCAGTTGCCACTTTTGGACCAACTGGAGCTACCGGTGCATCGACAATGTCTGCACTCATGAATGGGTCTGGCCCTACGGGTCCCATGGCCCCTCTCTCACCTCTTCCGTCTTCGACACCGCCGGTTCCCCAAGTAGGTCCAACGGGTCCGCCACCGAGCCCGTCCACAATGTTTTCTGGAAACCAAATGCAGATTTCGTCTGCAGTGACGGGAATGGGAGTTCCTGTTGGACCCACACCCACATCTCTTCCGGGCGGTGGCATTGATCAAACAAATACGGTTCCCAGCGATCCACGCACCTCTGCTACTCCGATCCCCTATATCGCAAACCCTCCTCCGAGGGGCGACTCAAAGGCAACGTCAACTCTGGCACCTTTTTCCTAACTAAAGGTAATGAAACCGATTGGTTGGATCCTGCTTCTTGCTCTACTCTTTGCCTTATGGACATTTCATCGTCCCGTTGAGGGGTTAGAAAATCCAACTCCATCCTGCACGGCTCCCGGTGCATCGATCATTGACGGATTCTGCAAGAAGCCCGACGTCCCTTCTATTCCTGCCACTTGCCCTCCGGGGTCAACCTTGAACACTGCAGTCCGCAAGTGTTACGGCGATGCATCAATGACAGAAGAACAAGCAGCAGCTGCAGGGCTCACATTCAATACCATAACAAACAAGTACAGTAAGGATGCAATGCCAACGTGTCCTGATGGGTATACCTATGCACTTGGAACATGTGAGGACTCGAATAAAACGCGCCCCGTCTGTTCGTCTGGATACGTGTACGATGATCCACACGCCAAATGCGTGACACGTGCGGATTTTGATGCGATTTATGGACCTGGACCTGTGGGTGGAACTGGCGGCACTGGCGGCACCGGGGGTACCGGAGGCACCGGGAGTACCGGAGGAGATGAACGCCACACTCTGTGGGGAGGAGGAGGTGATGATACACCCATGGGTGTTTCAAACTCAACCCTTGCAAATGCATTCAACCAGCCCGTCAACGGTCCTCCGTCTGGCGGCGTCGGTGATCCTCCCTCGGGAAACAAGGCGACCAATGCATATGGATACCCTTTCTTATTGGGACCGCAAGGGGATGGTAATGGCGGAAAGACTAAACCCATCCAGTCCTTTGTACCCGGGGATCTCGACTTGATCCCGAATCCGTTCAAGACATTCAGTCCGGCATCGTATTCGGCGAAAACGGAACCCGTTCCGTATTTAGATGATTTCTCTGCATTCAAGAGATAAAATGTCCTTCGGTCTTCGCAATCAGCGTGGCTCGTGCTGGGTCAATGCAACACTTCAAGCCATCTTTCGTATCCCTGATGTTCAAGCGCGGTATTCTGACGAAGAGAATGTTGACACCAAGATTCCCGTCGACAGTAGCCTCCACGAAATCGTAACCAGCAAGGGAGACGAGGGTCTCAAGAGACTCTACGACTGTGTGCGCTCAATCGATATGCCGGCCGGTGAGGGAATTGGCGATTCCCACGAACTCCTCGAGTTCTTTTGCGACAAGCTTCCGTACCTCGACAAGCTATGTCGATTCAAGGCTGGACAACAAATCAAGTGTCATCACTGCGATTACAAGGATACACGCGTCGAAACTCTGATTGAGTTTTCAATCACTCCGCAAAAGAAGCAGACCATTACAGAGGCAGTGATCCAATCCGTGACACCTACAGTCATTGCAGACTGGACCTGCGAGAAGTGCAAGCAAAAGGGGTGTAACAAGCAGTTGCTCATGTCGTCCTTCCCACAGGTGTTTGTGTTTCACATCACATCGCTGCGATCGAGCGTTTCCTACTCGCCTTTGCTCGTCATTAACGGCTTCCGCTACTCACTCCTTGCAATCGTGTGCTTCAATGGAGGTCATTGGTGGACATATGGCCGCGAGTTTCCTCCGGGCAAGAACTGGGTCGAGTACGATGACATGAATGTTCGCGTACATGGTTCATCGAGCTTCCCCTTGTCAGACAATGCGCGTTTGCTGTTCTATTATCGCATCAATGAATAAAGAAATGACGTCCTTTCTTCTTTCAGGATTTCGTGAGAAACTCACGCAAGAAGAAATCAACAGCCCAACTCCTTTTTCCACGCAGACGATCACGGCGGATGTTGATGCGTCAGTCCAAGCTGGAGCCAATGCAGCGGCTGCGCAAAGCGGGTACGACGAGAAGCTTGCAAATGTTGGCCAGACAGCTGGATACACGGGTAGTACCGGAGCTGCGCCCGGATCAAGCAATGCTGCACCTACAATGAGCGTTTCGTCGACAACAACGTCGACTTCGGCATCCAATGGAGAATTTGCAATTGTCCTTGCATCGCTCGGGATCTTGAGTCTGTTCATCTTTTTCATGACATGGTCGATCCTTGCCGTGCTTGTCTTTATTGCACTTGCGATCCTCGTCATGGTCATTCTTCTCAAGTACGGATTCATCACCGCATCGCTCCTGTCTCCCCAAACGCAAACTCAAACGCAAACTCAAACAGCACCATCGCTTCCGGGCGGGATCTTCAAGGCGAGCGAAGTATTCCATATTGCAGACAATAAGTTCACCTATGACCAGGCACCGGCCGTGTGTGCAGCATACGGTTCCCAGCTCGCGACACTCGAACAGATCTTGAGTGCCTACAATAACGGTGCCGAGTGGTGTGGCTATGGATGGTCGCAGGGTGGGATGGCTCTGTACCCGACACAAGAATCGACATGGAAGGCACTGCAGGGTGAGACGGATACGTCCAAGCGCACGGCGTGTGGTCGTCCGGGTGTGAATGGTGGCTACTTTGATCCTGCGACCCAGTTTGGTGTCAATTGCTACGGATTCAAGCCGGATGGAAACTTGGATTTTCCCTTGCCTCCTCCTGGCACGGATCGGTCTACGTTCAACGATATGGTGAAGAGTTTCAGGAGCTCGATGAATTCATTCACACTGGATCCGTACTCTCGCAACGAATGGTCTGGATATGACCCTCCCGTCACTTCGTTCAAGCCGCCTTACGGAACGCAGTTCAGCCAAAACATCGGTATGCTTTCTGGATCGCAGGGGCCGCAGGGACCCCAGGGACCCCAGGGTGACCAAGATAACGGCTGGCGCCGGGGTGGTCAATGGGGCGATTGGTACGCTTCTATGATGGGACAGAGTGGCGGTGCCACTGGCGGGACTGGCGGTGCCACTGGCGGGACTGGAACTCGCGAGCACATGACCGACGTCGAAGATTACCCGGGAACAACTAGCTTGAGTATGGCAAATTCTCTTGGACCGTATGGACTGATTGGACCTACTGGACCTCGTGGGTATAAGGGAGATAAGGGGGATCCTGGACCTACGGGACCGATTGGACCTGGAGGCATCGGACCCACGGGACCGATGGGACCTGGGGGTGGGGGCGTTGGATCCACGGGAACTATCTCCGCCCCTCCAGCCCTTCCAACCCCTCCGCCCCCTCCGGCGCCCCCGGTGCCGACTGTCAATACACAGACTCAACCTCCTGTGATTGCAGGGTTAACATCGGGGTCTAGTTTGGCATCTGCTCTTTCGACGGTTCCGTCATCCCAAGTTCCGGACCTTGTTGCTGCAATGACGCCCTCTCAACAGCAAGCATTGGGAAGCACGCTTGGCGTAACGGTCAGCAAAGCAGGCAAGGATTCTGACCTTCTTGCAAGCACTGCAACCAGTTTAAGACCAGCCCCAGCCGCACCGGCAGCTCCAGCCGCTCCGGCAGCCCGGGCAGCCCCAGTGGCACCTGCCGTGAAGGAGGATACCCCGTACCAGGATCAGGGCGGGAGTTCATAAAAAGACCTGTGGTGTCTTGACCACGCGGACCCAAGAGCCACTTGCAGTTGCGGCTTCTAACCCAATTGGCGAATCTTCATAAATCAGAGTTTGGTCGGGCCGGACTCCGGCAATGAGATGGCATCGTAGATAAATTTCAGGATTTGGTTTTGGGTGGACAACATCTTCATTCGATAATGTGAAATCAAAGTACTTGTCAATACCCAGCGCACGAAGCGCTGTATCGACAGTTGCTCGAACACTATTGCTGGCACATGCGATCTTGACTCCGGATGCTTTCAGAGCCGTGAAATATTCAATTAACTTTGGAGAGGGTTCTACACGAGCAAGGGCTTCGAGAGTGAGCCTTTGTTTTTCCCGAAAAATCGACTCTTCAAGTCCTCGAGGAAGTCCCATACGCTCTGCAAGAAGCTTGAGTTTGGATCGCGTGTTACGACCATTATATACTGTATTATGTTCGTCTCGTGAAATTTCATACTCGGGACCTGCCATGGCACGTATAGCATCGTTCAGAGTCTGATAATGGATTTCACAAAAATCAAGAAGCACGCCGTCCAAATCAAACACTACCAGCTCCATTGCTTCTTTTAATAGATATATTGAGCCTGTTCTTTATCGAGGAGTTTGATCCAGTGTGGGATCACGCCAACACCGCGTCCATACGAAAGAGCAATGGGGTCGTTGGTACCTTGCTTCTTCTTGATACAAAGGTACGGCATTCCGGGAACATGAACCTCTCCCTCGCGGCATGTCTTGTAGCATAACCCGTCGACCATTTCACGGTGTTTATCCTTGACATACGCTTGGTCCGCGCGGGTCTTTTGGCCAAGTTTATTGCGGTCCGAATCGGTTTCGCTCTCCTTGGTCGGATCCGGTTTGTTCCAAGCCGTTATGTATTCATCAAGGTGCTTCGTATCAAACAGATCAAAACTGTCAAAGTCCTGTGGGCTCGGGCACACTAAAGGTCGCGTACTGATTGACAAGCCGCCAATGTCTCCAAAGATGGTATGGTATTTGTGCGAATCCCAGCCAATACACAGTGGACCAATGCCTTGGATACCCACGCCACAGGGGGCAAAGCTCGGCAGATCGCCGATACCGACACCAAACGTGTCCGCCCAACACACGGGTCCAACACCGTGATATCCCGGGTCGCAATTCTGGTAACATAAACCAGCATTCTTGTCAGGGTGTGAACTGTCGCATGCAGAGAAGGAGAAGATGTTGTATCCGTAAATACTCAATGGGGAAAACATCCATCCGATCAAAAGCACAATGACAATGATGAATAAGAAAAGGCAGAAGATGCCTACGGGAAAGGCCTGGAGATACCCGGTTGCCTTATAGCTTGCAATCCAGGTCGTGATGACCCAATACACACCGTATATGATCAAGAAAAACAAGGCAACAAAGTATCCAATTTTTAGGCCGGACATGATGATGTCCGTCACAGGACCCCACACTTGCTGTGGAAAGAGGAAATCGACTATCTTTTGCGTGACACTCGTGTCAGACATACCCAATTGTTTCTTCACCAGAAAACAATGGAACCTAGACCTACGATCAAGATCCAACCATTTAACCGCGAGGCTTCAAAGCAAACAGTATCGTACCCTTCGACGCCGGCATGGCAACTCCCGTGGTTGATTTTCAAGCCACAAGCACATGCGATTGCTCCGTTCCCTACAAATGAACCGGCACGCACAAAGTCCAAGTCGTGAGTATTCTTTGCTTCACAAATAGCAAAGATGGAAGTCGTTCTTCTTCTCGGACTTGCCTCACTAGGATATGCACTTGCCCAGCGGGAAGCGAAAGAGCAGGAGGAAAAACCGGCCAAGAAGGATGCTAAAGTGACCTGGATGGAGCCGGAGCGTTTTGATAGCGATCAGGTCGAGTTAGAGAATGCAGATACGGGGCATAGCAATATGGTTCCGTTCTTTGGTGCGCATGTAACCCAGTCAACCTACTCGGGGGCAACAAGTAGCTTGCTGGACAAGTACACGGGCCAGGGCAAGGATACCTTTTTCCACAAGGATGAAACACCTGCCTTTTTCGCACCCGAGACTGGAAACGGTAACCCATTCGGTGTGCAGATCGAGACGGATTTCGAGCAGTCGCGTCAAGTGTCCAGTATGCGTATGAACAATGTGTTCCCCGTGGAGCGCGTGCAGGTGGGTCCGGGTGTCAATGACGGCTACACGAACTTGCCGTCCGGTGGATACCAGCAGTTTACGGCTGCCCAAGAGTATGCCCTGCCGCCTACGACCGATGAGTTGCGCGTCAAGAGCAAGCCGAAGCTTACCTACGAGGGCGAGGTTGTGCCGGGTGCTCACTACGTTACCGAAATGGGTATCCAGGCCCCGGTCAAGAAAAACCGCCCCGACCGCTTTGCGATCACGGGTCTCGAGCGCGCCAATACGACAACGGGTCAGCAGGTGGCGTCCGGAATCTACCCGACCCAGGTCATGAAGCTGCAGAATCGCGAGAGCACGTCTACGCAGTTCACCGGAGGCCCGCAGTCTGCAAACACGTATCTGAATTACATCCGCGCATTCACGGAACCGTTCGAAGAGTTCATGAAGCTCACGGTCGAGGGACGCCCGACACCTGGAGGTATGGTGGGAGGCATGGGCATCCAGGCTGGACCCGAGTCCATCAATGTGGCGACACACCGCAACGAGCACATCTTCGACAATGTGCGCACCTTCGAGACACCCATGCTCACAGTTGGCGGTCAGCCTACCGTTGCCGGGCAGCAAGGAGTTGTGCAGTACACCGAGCCGCTCAAGCAGGATATTTACGCGCGCGATGTGGGTACGTCTGGACTGTTGGATGCATTCAAGAGCAACCCGTATACACAGAGCCTCCAGTCAATCTAAAATGCAGACGGATCTGCTCCGTTACTCTGGAACACCTTTACACGTTTGTCTTTCTTCATTCACACCACGTCAAAAACATGACGTGGTGCGCTATGTTGCCGCGTTCCCGGACCGGATTCGAGTGTGCGATTGTATTCGCGATCCGTGGATTCGACATTCCTTGTCGTTTCTTACGGTGCAATGGACTCCTGCTCAAGAACAATGCAACTCGACCTTGCCGACATTGAACGAACCCTCGTGATTCGGAAGGTAGAACTTGCCAAGACAGCATCGTTTCTCTTTAACTGCGCGTTACTTGCAGTGTTAGTGTGTGGGTTTGGGTACTTTCTGTGGGTCCAATACACGACAACGAAAGAGACCCAACAAGCCGAGAAACGCATCGAGTTCACCCCGCAAGTATGGTATTCGGCAACTCGAAATCTTCGTTCTGAAGAGTATGGAAGACAATTACAACCTCTTGAAATTGAAACTGGATTTGGTATACCGCGACCTGTCCTTGGAAGCGGCAGCGAAGACTTTTGACGAAATTAAGATGCCAAAGGCCCCGGTTGAACCACCTAAAGCAGTTCTTCCTGACAAGAAGTAAGAGATGGGGTCTATAGACTCGAATGGGTTTACCATTCCTACAATCCCAACCCTGTACAAGTACGAACCGTTCTTTTACAGCGTTGTCTTTCCTACACAAGGCGGGTATGTGGCGTATGGCGATGCATCCCTGAACTATACAAATGGCACCTTGCGGAACAATTCATTATTGCTGAATTCCCTGTCATTTGTGTCATCGAATCGAGTTGATCTTTCATCGACAGGTGTTTCATTCACGACAGCTACAGCAGGTGAGCAGTTTCTCGTACAGGCTCAAAATCCGTCTTCTGATATTCTTGCAAGTACGCCTATCACGGTGAAGATTGGTAATGGACGATTCACAGTTCCACAAGGGTCCAACTATATCTTGTACGCCAATGAGGCTGCAAATGTGATACTGAATACGGCGGCACCCATGACGTCCGTGAGCTCAACGCCTGCCCTTCCAGTTGGTCTGACATTTACAAAGCAAGACACCAAGGGCAGTGTCTGGGCAATTACTGGACAGGCGGTGACTACCTATCAACAGTCGTCGTACCTCATTATTGGAAACAACTCGAGCAACGGATATGTCGTGACAACGACGCTTCTTATCCGAGTGAATCCTACGCGCATGTACTTGGCAGGTGTTCCGACCTTGATTTCTGGCCTGACCGTTGGGACTCCCATTTCTCCATACACCATTACTGCAGGAGGTGCGAATATCGTCGTTCCGGGTACCATGACGTACCAAGTGCCTACTCTTCCCAGCGGTCTCTACTGCACTGACCTTTCCGGAACCACCTTGCAGCCAGGTACTGCCTTCCAGCCAGTCGATGCATCCATGTCGCTCATCATTACTGGAACACCTACGTCGTCAAGCGCAGTTGCATCCATTCCATCCGGACAGACAAAAACGACTGTCTATGCAACGGCGGGTACACTTTCAACCTCCAATAGCATTGCCTTCTCATACGGCGAAGCTGTGCTCTTTACGAACCCGTCAAACAATGCAGCCTTGCCCGGGCTCTTTTATTCGATCCCAACATCGAACAACGTCTTTAATGCATCCACGTACTTTGGGTCGTCTGACATTCAAACCATCTATTCGCCAAATCTTCGGTCTGACTTGTCTCTGAATTTTTCACCCACAACAAAGTCTGCAACACTTGTAGGTACACCGACCTTGACCGGATTAGACACGACTCCATACACAGTGGTTGCGGTCAATGCTCATGCGATCCAAGGATCCGTTGTCGTGACCATCCCGATTGCCACCGATACAATTACAATTACCCGATCGGTAACGGATACGTGTTTTAATTTCGTGATTGGTCGTCCGGTTTCAAGTGCCTTGACTGGCTATTATCCATCCAATATTGCGTACACGGCCACATCTGCATCTGGCCGTTCACTAACATTTTCATCCAACAACTTTCCTCCGGGCGTTTCACTGTCGCAGACGGGGAATACGTTAACTGTTATTGGAACACCGACAAAGGTGACCTCGAGTGCAAACTTGAACGTGAGTGCATCTGACGGCTATGTATCTGCAACGGATTCCGCAGTGGCCGTGTCTGTCGTCACGGACCAATTCACGTGGAGCTATTTGCCCTCACAGTCCACATACTACCTTCTCCAAAACCAGTCCATGCCCGTCATCAAAACAACTGCAAGTTCCTTGAGCGGGCTTTCCATCTTGTCATATTACTCGAGCGACTTGCCTGCGGGACTGAAAATTACGGATACCGGGTTAATTAGTGGAACGCCGAGCAGTAACGGAACATTGACATCCCACGTGTATGCATCAACCGGGTACGTAGCAAACTCAAGTAATCTTCAGTTCAACGTGGCAGCCGATTCAGCCTTGTTTACATTTCCCACAATCGTCACAACGGGAGGCGCCACTATACCTCCTACTCAAATTACTTGCATCTCGTACAGTGAAATCGCCGGGTCTAACTTTACAATTTCCAACAATCCATATGGCGTGACGGTCGATTCAAACGGTGTCCTTGGCGGTACCATGATCACTGGAAATCCTCCGGGCACTGCATTCTTGCCATCTACAACACTAACCGTGAGTGCCAATATCGGAAACGCCACGCAGTCTTCAACGATCAACATGACGGCATCAAACATTTTAGTCTCGAGAACGTTTGCACTCACGTCCTCCGGACTTTCTATTTACGATTCGACGATTCCACCCTCGTCTAACGTCTCGTTCTCGCCCCTTGCAAGTGTACAGGGCGGGGCACTTACAGATCTTCAATCGTATGGATCTACCGTTGTCGATTCGAACGTGATTCTTGCAACAAACGGATCGGCTGTGTACAAGTCCACGGATGGACTGAAATTCACATCGAATGCAATCTCGCAAACAGTTACGTCGCTAACATATCTTGCATCGGCAGGTCTATGGTACGGCGCAGGTGTTTCAGGAGGAAACTTTTTGGTCTCCACATCCCCTAACGGAACCAACTGGACATTCCTGATCAACCTGGGAAGCTTTTCCGGAACTCCTATTATTCGCGCATTTAATGGTCGTGTATTGACGAACTATAATGGCGTGACCATGTATCCGAATCCCGTCACAGGCTCTGGATGGTATAATTCACTCCATACATCCGGAACAGTTCTCGATTTAGCAACTGACTCGAACGCCACTCCTACATGGATCGCGTCTGTGAATGATGGCACTGTATGGGTATCCCAGGTCAACGGTAACGTGTGGATTCAGTCTACAACGGACAATTCCTATGCATTCACCTCTACACAGTCCGTATACACGAACAACAAGTGGTACAATATTTACGGATCGTCGCAAAGCGGGACCATCTATTCCGTGCAAAAATCAGTGGACGGCTTTGCATGGACAACAGTTGGAAACACATCCAGAACAACGCCGTTTTTCATGTACTATGACGGAAATCGGTATTTGATTTCTCCTCTCAATACGAATCCAACACTGACCTACAAGACTCTCGATACATTCACGGATGCCGGGTTTGTCACATCGTCATCCCAGCCGCTCGTAACAATCAATTCCATTGTCGCACCGATCTTTATCCGCCCAAACACAGGACTTTCCGTAATCACGCTTTCGGCATATACGGGAACCGGGCCTACATTTACATCCCCAACTGGGGTGAACATTTTCGCATACCAATACGTTGCCATCACCCCCATTTACATTTCAACATCGAGTCCTTCGACAGATCGTATTTATATTCAACAATCTGCCTTGCCATTGGGGCTATCCTTTGACACGGCCACGAGTACAATCAGTGGAAGTATGATGCGGCTTGGACCATTTCAACTGACCGTGTATGCTGGAAACTCGACAGGCACAAGTACATTGACCCTGTACTTTACGTGCCAGTTACCGTTTGTACTGAACAAGAACCAAGACTATGCCTCTGCATACACGGCCTATCTCCGGCAAGAAGCCATTATTAATGGAGCTGTTGGCGGACGTGATGCAACTGCATACCCGTCCTTGACAACAACAGTTGGCGCATTGATGGGCCCCCAGCCTCTTGATGTCATTTCTGCACCCAAACCCTGCTGCAATTAAAAAATAAGTAATTAAATGTCGATCGTCTCCTCGCGGTCCGGGATCCATGTTAGTTTGTTAAACAGCCTACTGATGAGGACTTTGATAAAGTAGTTCCGAGCCGTAGTTGCACTTACCATGTACTTGTCGGGCATGGGTATGTTTGAAAGCTCGACAACCGCCCGCGCAATCTTTGATGCAGTTAGTCACTCCTCCTCCTCCGGCCACACCATATCCTTGAACTCATTCATTCCAAAGTCGCCAACAAGGTTGCGCGCAGTGAACTCGCAACCCTCCTCGTCATTCGGATCGTAGAAGACCTTCTTCGTGTTGTCACCAACCCAGTAGGTCTTGCCCTTGAAGACAATCTGCGTCATCTCCTCCGGCTCCTCGGGCAGAGGAATAGCCGCTGCAGCCTCTGCCCTGGGCGTAAGGAAGATCTTGACAAAGTTCTCGTGCTTCTTCTCCTTCTTGTAGTCTGCATTGCTCATGCTGTTCAGGAAATCCAGGAACTCCTTCTCGACCTGCGTCGTGAGCTCGCGACGGTGGTCCTCGAGACCCTTCTTGAGATGCTTCTTGAGTGTAGGCGTCAGCTTGGCAACATTGACCTCCTTCTTGGGCTCATCAACCGGTGCCGGCGCCTCCTTGGCAGCAGCCTCCTTGGCCGCCTTGTTGCGCGCACGCGTCTCGGCAGCCTTCCGCTTGGCTGCCTCCTTCTTGTCCTCGACTGGAGCCGGTGCAGCCTCGGCCTCGGGTGCAGGCTCCGGCTTGGCCTTGGCCTTGGACTTGGACTTGGGCTTCTCCGCGGCGGGCTCCGCGTCCGCGGTAGTGGTGAAGAGGATTGCGCACATATCGGCGACAAACTCCTCGCTGTTGGTGATGCTGTACTTGGACGAGAGCTGCTGAACGACAGAGAGAAGAAGAGACTGCATTTTGACTGTTGTAGGGGGTGAAGGGGTTGAGTTTTGCGTGTATAGATTTCGTTTTCGACGTTTCTCTAAAAACGTAATCGTGCGTCGTACCGGAAAACGGTCTCATCCCAAGAACAAAATGCCCCGCAACACTACTGGAGGCTCCGGCCACCGCTCGCAGCGTAACTCTGAATCGAACAAGACCAAGGCCAACAACAAGATCATCGACAGCTTCCTCGACGATATCGCATCGGGGCAAACAATGACAGATGTCCATGTCGGGCGCGTCATGCGTCGACTTGGATCGGGGATGATGGAGATCTTCTACGTGATCCCGGAGACAATTGAGAAGAAGGAACGTATGGTAGACAAGCACGTGCACGCACCCTTGCGTGGAGGCATGCGCGGTCGCGGTAAGAAGGACGTCTGGGTCGATGTCGGAAGCGTCATCCTTCTTGCAGAGACTGGATTGAGTGGAACGCCCTTCAAGATCGTGAGTGTCTTTAGCGACATGCAAGTTCAGCGCTACAAGGATCTGGCTCCCAAGGCAGACCCACGCTTGTTTGTTCGCGGAGTGGTAGACGAGACAAATGAGGGTGGCATCGAGTTTGCTATCGAGGAGGGCGAGGACGAGGTTGACATTGATGATATTTGAAGACGAGAAAGGTTTCAGCTTGAGGTACAACATAAATCATTTTTTGCTGTTTTTAAGGTAATATGTCCCAAGGCAATATCGGCCCGCAAGGACCTCCCGGCGCTCCGGGAACTATCGGTCCTACTGGGTACACTGGATATACTGGACCGAAGGGAGACTATGGTGACATTGGATTTACGGGTCCTACAGGGTTGCGAGGCCCTACAGGATTCACAGGCCCAGTCGGAACAGGTACTACCGGACCAACGGGATTCGGCTCTACGGGTCCGACTGGTGTAACGGGTCCGCAGGGCGTTGCAGGTACAGCTACAAACACAGGTGCAACAGGCCCACCTGGCCAACAAGGACAAATCGGCACACAAGGCCCACCGGGTATTCCGGGCGCTATTGGTTCTACAGGACCTACCGGACCTGTAGGATCGCAAGGTGATCCGGGCACTGCAACAAATACGGGTGCAACTGGATTCACTGGACCTACTGGCTATGGCGGAACAGGACCTACGGGAAATACAGGCGTAGCGGGAACTACAGGAGCGACTGGACCTATCGGAAATACTGGAGTTACTGGACCCATTGGACCTACTGGATCTACTGGACCTACAGGAACCACCGGGCCGACTGGCTCCATCGGCAACACCGGACAACAGGGCTGGTCCGGTGTTCAGGGCATGCAGGGTATCCAGGGAATTGTCGGTATTGGCGTGCAGGGTGTCATTGGTCCGCAAGGCGATATCGGATACACGGGCCCTACAGGACCTACAGGAGCGACTGGCGTCACAGGACCTACCGGTGTTACAGGTGCAACATCGTCGACAGGGCCCACAGGAACCACTGGTCCTACTGGCTCAATCGGCAACACGGGTCAACAGGGCTGGTCGGGTATCCAGGGTGTACAGGGATTGCAAGGTGTTGGTGGTATCGGAACCCAAGGTATCATTGGACCGCAAGGTGATATTGGATATACGGGACCTACGGGAGCCACTGGAGCCACGGGACCGACTGGGCCTACGGGATCCACTGGACCCACTGGAGCTACGGGACCTACTGCACCCACTGGACCTACGGGAACCACTGGACCGACGGGTGCAACGGGACCCACTGGGCCTACCGGACCGACAGGGCCGACTGGACCGACTGGACCTACGGGAACCACTGGACCCACGGGATCAACCGGACCGACTGGAACAACTGGACCCACGGGAACCACTGGACCGACGGGTGCAACGGGACCCACCGGGCCTACCGGACCGACAGGGCCGACTGGACCGACTGGACCTACGGGAACCACTGGACCCACGGGATCAACCGGACCGACTGGAACAACTGGACCCACAGGCTCAATCGGCAACACCGGACAACAGGGTTGGTCGGGTATCCAGGGCACGCAGGGCTTGCAAGGTATTGGAGGTGTTGGAATCCAGGGTGCCATTGGTCCGCAAGGTGATATCGGATATACGGGTCCTACAGGTGCAACAGGATCAACGGGTGGAACTGGCCCGACTGGATCAACTGGCGCAAGTGGCCAAACTGGACCGACTGGAGCCACTGGACCCACGGCACCGACTGGACCTACGGGAACCACCGGACCGACTGGACCGACGGGTACCACTGGAACAACCGGACCGACTGGGCCGACAGGACCTACGGGACCCACAGGAACCACGGGACCTACAGGCACAACAGGACCCACAGGAACCACTGGACCTACAGGGTCGACGGGACCCACTGGCCCAACTGGACCGACAGGGTCGACTGGACCTACAGGCACAACCGGGCCGACCGGACCTACAGGAACCACTGGACCGACTGGAACGACTGGACCCACGGGATCAATCGGCAACACGGGTCAACAGGGCTGGTCTGGCATTCAGGGTGTGCAGGGTATCCAGGGCATTGTCGGTATTGGTGCGCAGGGTCCCATTGGTCCGCAGGGTGATATCGGATACACAGGACCTACTGGACCCACGGGCACAACGGGTGGAACTGGCCCGACTGGCACAACTGGGCCCACGGGCACAACGGGACTCACGGGACCGACTGGACCTACGGGACCAACGGGACCGACAGGAACCACCGGACCTACGGGACCTACTGGTCCTACGGGAACCACGGGACCGACTGGCCCCACTGGACCCACTGGACCCACAGGAACGACTGGACCGACTGGACCCACGGGACCCACAGGAACCACTGGACCTACAGGGTCGACGGGACCCACTGGCTCAACTGGACCTACTGGACCTACGGGACCCACCGGCACAACTGGACCCACGGGACCCACGGGACCCACCGGACCGACCGGAACGACCGGACCCACAGGAACCACTGGGCCTACAGGCACAACCGGGCCGACTGGACCAACTGGACCGACAGGGCCGACTGGACCTACAGGCACAACCGGGCCGACCGGACCCACAGGAACCACGGGACCTACAGGCACAACAGGACCCACGGGATCAATCGGTGACACTGGGCAGCAAGGCTGGTCGGGTATTCAGGGTGTGCAGGGTTTGCAGGGTGTTGGTGGTGTTGGAACCCAGGGTATCATTGGTCCGCAAGGTGATATTGGATATACGGGACCTACGGGTGCAACAGGCTCAACTGGCCCCACAGGAACTACAGGCGCAACAGGTACGACAGGACCCACGGGGACGACCGGCACAACGGGTGGAACCGGGCCTACAGGTGTCACGGGACCTACTGGACCCACGGGACCGACAGGACCCACCGGTCCAACGGGAACCACGGGACCCACTGGCCCGACAGGCACGACGGGACTCACGGGACCAACAGGACCCACGGGACCAACGGGACCTACGGGAACCACGGGACCTACTGGCCCGACTGGACCCACCGGCACAACTGGACCGACAGGAACGACGGGGCCGACTGGACCCACCGGCCCGACAGGCACAACGGGACCCACGGGACCCACGGGACCCACAGGGCCCACGGGAACCACGGGATTGACCGGTCCTACAGGACCTACAGGACCGACTGGACCTACGGGCACGACTGGACCCACCGGACCTACAGGACCGACTGGACCCACGGGCACAACTGGACCCACAGGGCCTACCGGACCTACTGGAACAACAGGGCCCACAGGTCCTACAGGTACAACCGGTCCTACCGGACCTACTGGAACAACAGGGCCCACAGGTCCTACAGGTACAACCGGTCCTACCGGATCTACGGGAACCACGGGACCGACTGGATCGATTGGTAACACTGGGCAGCAAGGCTGGTCGGGTATTCAGGGTGTGCAGGGTTTGCAGGGTGTTGGTGGTGTTGGAACCCAGGGTATCATTGGTCCGCAAGGCGATATCGGATACACGGGACCCACTGGAGTCACGGGTGTGACAGGAACGACTGGACCGACTGGACCGACAGGTACAACGGGACTCACAGGACCCACGGGCACAACGGGACCCACTGGACCTACGGGACCCACGGGACCGACGGGCACAACTGGAACAACCGGAACAACAGGACCCACTGCTCCTACAGGACCTACGGGAACTACGGGACCTACCGGACCGACTGGACCTACAGGCACAACCGGCCCGACTGGACTGACTGGTGTCACGGGCCCCACTGGACCTACGGGTGTCACGGGTCCCACTGCGCCTACAGGCACTACCGGACCCACAGGCACGACCGGACCCACCGGACCCACGGGGCCCACTGGAACAACAGGGCCCACCGGTACCACTGGACCGACGGGACCTACAGGGCCGACCGGCACAACGGGGCCTACGGGACCGACTGGACCCACGGGAACGACAGGGTCCACGGGAACAACGGGACCCACAGGACCGACGGGACCCACTGGCCCAACTGGACCTACGGGAACAACGGGACCCACAGGACCGACGGGACCCACAGGCACAACCGGGCCGACTGGACCCACCGGACCCACCGGCACGACAGGACCAACGGGACCTACTGGACCAACGGGAACTACAGGACCCACTGGCTCAATTGGTAACACCGGTCAGCAGGGGTGGTCTGGAATCCAGGGTGTACAGGGATTGCAAGGTGTGGGTGGTGTGGGAACCCAGGGTGTCATCGGACCGCAGGGAGATATCGGGTACACAGGACCTACAGGCGTGACTGGACTTACTGGACCAACTGGACCCACGGGCACAACCGGTGGAACAGGACCTACGGGCACGACAGGACCGACAGGACCTACAGGACCCACGGGAACCACTGGTCCTACTGGATTGACAGGACCCACTGGACCTACTGGACCTACGGGAACAACCGGTCCCACAGGCACGACGGGGCCAACGGGACCTACTGGACCTACTGGAACTACGGGACCGACAGGCACGACAGGAACCACGGGGCCAACGGGGCCCACCGGACCGACTGGACCTACGGGGCCAACCGGACCTACGGGTGCTACAGGACCCACGGGACCAACGGGACCGACGGGAACCACGGGAACCACAGGAGCCACTGGGCCAACTGGCGCAACTGGGCCTACTGGGCCTACGGGACCCACGGGAACCACGGGGCCCACAGGACCCACGGGGCCAACAGGAACCACTGGACCCACGGGGTCAACGGGACCCACGGGACCTACCGGACCTACGGGAACCACAGGACCCACGGGAACTACCGGACCGACGGGACCCACAGGCACAACTGGCCCGACGGGATCCACGGGACCCACCGGCACGACAGGACCCACGGGCACAACGGGACCCACTGGAGCCACGGGACCGACTGGCTCGATCGGCAACACGGGACAACAAGGCTGGTCCGGTATCCAGGGTGTGCAGGGCTTGCAGGGAGCCGGGGGTGTCGGAACCCAGGGTGTCATTGGTCCACAGGGAGATATCGGATACACGGGACCCACCGGAGTTACGGGCGTGACAGGAACGACTGGACCGACAGGACCTACTGGCGTGACAGGAACAACTGGACCCACCGGAACGACGGGACCTACTGGACCGACAGGACTCACCGGAACTACAGGTACAACTGGACCTACTGGACCTACAGGACCTACTGGGCCGACTGGCACGACTGGACCTACGGGACCTACGGGCGTTACCGGAGCAACGTCCTCGACAGGACCTACTGGACCTACGGGCACAACCGGTCCCACAGGCACAACGGGGCCGACGGGACCTACGGGACCCACTGGCACAACCGGACCCACAGGGACAACGGGACCGACGGGACCCACAGGGCCGACTGGCACGACTGGACCGACCGGACCGACTGGACCTACAGGCACAACAGGACCCACTGGGCCCACTGGACCGACAGGACCCACTGGGCCGACGGGGACAACAGGACCCACTGGTTCTACTGGGCCGACAGGACCCACAGGGCCCACGGGCACGACTGGACCGACCGGACCCACAGGGCCGACGGGCACAACAGGACCCACGGGGCCGACGGGGCCGACCGGGCCGACAGGACCGACGGGAACCACTGGGCCGACAGGTACGACTGGACCTACGGGAGCCACTGGTCCCACGGGTTCCATTGGCAACACGGGACAACAGGGGTGGTCCGGTATCCAGGGTGTACAGGGCTTGCAAGGCGCTGGTGGTGTTGGAACCCAGGGTGTCATTGGTCCGCAGGGAGATATCGGATACACGGGAACGACTGGAACGACTGGACCTACAGGATCTGGATTTACGGGACCGACTGGACCGACTGGACCTACTGGACCGACTGGACCGACTGGACCCACCGGAACGACAGGACCCTCGGGACCAGTTGGACAAGGATATGCAACCTTGGTGTCGTCGAACAGCACCGTACTGGGCCCAGGTCAAATCGGCTACCAATTGTCCGGACTGTTTACGTCTGTCCCGACGATGCAGATGGGCAATGTGGCACGTGTCGATGCATATTATGGAAACGACTCCACAGCGAGCATAGGTGGATTACCATTTGCAAGTGTGAATGCAGCCATCACCTACATTGTTGGAACTGGATCCTTGACTTCGCCGCAATACCCGAATACAACTATCTGGATGCTACCCGGAACGTACAATGTGGGGCCCACGGGCACTAATTCGACGATCACAGACGCCAAGGGAGCAACCTCCTATCCTCTGATTTCATTGCCCACGAATAGTGCGTTGCGTGGCTTGAGTCTTCAAACCTGTATCATCCAATGTTCCAATCCAACCCAGAACACGACCCTCTTGCAAATGGGTAACAATACACGCGTGGAAGATTTGAACTTGACACTCGGCGGTTCAAGCTACGTTGGGTCCAATAAACTTGTCGGTATCTACTACGGATCCAATACAGCGGTCACTGCAAAGCTGCGTACATCGATCGTGAATGTATGTAACTCGAGCATGCCGTATACATCGAGCAATAACATTTACGGAATCCAATTTGATGGTGGTGGTACTCTCGGTACTAATACGTTTAGTTTCAATTGCGTCAAGGGATCCACCGTCAATGTATTTGGAAACGGATCTGGATTGAAGCGCGGAATGATTGTGACAAACAGCAACGTTGTGACTTTGCGCGACACGAACGTCTATGTAGCTGCCCCACCGACGAATTCCAATTTTGCAGGATCCTACGTGGGTATCGAGACGAACGACACATCAACTGGTAATAACGGGGCGATTCAATTACGTACAACTACAATTGGAACCGTTCAGCCCACCGGTGTTCAAACGTACACGGCTTCGGACATTCTACAAACGACGCCTGCCAATCCAACTAATCCAGCGTATTTGGCTTCTCCGGGAATTCAGGTTGGTCCCGGAACAGATTTAGTTACAAAGACAGCAGGCGGACAAGGATTCTCGACCTATGTCTACCCATCCCAGCTGTTCTATGCAGTGATCGGAGTATTGAACGTCAGTGGTGTCACAACAACAGGAGGGTACTTATGGCCCGGTTCTGTGCCCGTGAATAGCGGAACGGGTCAGGCCGTTGTGTATCCAGATCAGTCAACGCCTTCAGCATTGTACCGTGTTCAACAGCCTATGATTTTATCCGGAATGACGGTCGCATGTACTACAGCTCCCGGATCAACACACACAACCACAGTGACAGTCCGCAGAACACCTTCGGGTGGATCCATTGCGAGTACTTCGTTTACGTTAAGTTTGACGGGAAGCTCTACATTTGCGTCCATGTACAATGCATCTGTAAACTTTGCACCGGGTGACTTGATTCACGTCTTGGTAACCTATGATGCAGGTGCAAATGCAACAGCCGATTTGTCCGTTCAGTTAGATTGCTTCTGATTTCTTTGAAGATATACAACAATGGCGACGTTTGAATACGTCAAGATTGGTGACGGCACCACTCCGTGGTCAAGCCTGCCATATGTAGCAGGGTTTCCCGGATCAACGGGTACAACCGGTTCGACTGGATCTACTGGACCTACTGGCGTGACGGGTCCGGCAGGTCAGGGCTTAACTCCCAGTACGTACATGTCGGTTGCAACACTCGCGAGCAGCCTGGGAACATCAGGTAGCGATCAGATTATCCCATTCACAACATCCTACGACCCACAGGGGTGGATCAAGAATTCCGGAACCTCCACCATGCTCTTTCAACCCACTATTGCAGGGTATTATTCAGTTACGGTTTCTGGTTATTTCAACACATCAACGTCGAACAATAACTTGCAGATACATTTACCACCCATCGCGGCAAATGCTGGCGCACAGGCACTTTTCATTATGGCTCCTACCAATGGAAACGTCGCGAACGCCAGCAAGTCATTCTATTTCAACGGCTCAACTGACTATATATACTTTACAGCCTATGCAACGAGTCCGAATTATCTTGCGAGCAACGTCAGTACCTTTGTTTCCGCACAATTGATTACTGCTGGTATTGGTCCTACCGGATACACGGGCACAACGGGTCCCACGGGTGTCACGGGACCCACAGGTGTCACGGGACCCACAGGACCTACAGGCACGACCGGTTTGACGGGACCCACGGGTGCTACTGGACCCACTGCGCCGACTGGACCGACCGGCACAACAGGACCCACAGGACCCACGGGACCGACCGGGCCAACGGGGCCTACGGGCGTTACAGGTGCAACATCCTCGACAGGAACCACGGGACCCACGGGTCCTACGGGACCTACTGGATCTACGGGACCCACTGGAACAACTGGACCCACGGGACTGACTGGACCGACTGGACCGACTGGACCCACTGGCACAACCGGACCTACGGGCCCGACTGGCCCGACTGGAACTACAGGACCTACTGGAGCTACAGGCCCCACTGCGCCTACGGGGCCTACAGGAACGACAGGGCCCACGGGAACTACAGGACCCACTGGTCCTACGGGACCTACCGGAACAACTGGACCGACAGGAACCACGGGTCCTACCGGAGTCATCGGTAATACCGGACAACAGGGCTGGTCCGGTATCCAGGGTGTGCAGGGTTTGCAGGGTGCTGGAGGTGTTGGAACCCAGGGTGTCATTGGTCCACAAGGCGATATCGGATACACAGGAACGACTGGACCCACGGGATCGACTGGACCCACCGGCGCAACAGGTCCCACGGGTCCTACGGGAACTACGGGACCCACGGGCGCCACCGGACCTACGGCACCGACTGGCCCCACGGGAGCCACCGGACCGACTGGAGCCACTGGACCTACAGCCCCGACTGGCCCGACTGGTTCTACAGGACCTACAGGACCCACAGGACCCACTGGTGTTACGGGTGCAACGTCGTCAACCGGGCCTACGGGACCGACAGGAGTAACGGGTACAACGGGACCTACTGGAGTAACCGGGCCTACTGCGCCGACTGGACCGACAGGAACAACCGGACCTACCGGAGCTACAGGACCCACTGCGCCCACTGGACCCACCGGCACAACTGGACCCACTGGACCCACGGGAACAACCGGACCCACGGGACCTACAGGCACAACCGGACCCACTGCACCAACCGGAACAACAGGCACGACGGGACCTACCGGAGCTACGGGACCCACTGCATCCACGGGACCGACAGGCACGACGGGACCTACTGGTGCTACAGGACCCACTGCACCCACTGGACCTACGGGAACCACGGGACCTACCGGACCCACAGGACCTACTGCACCGACTGGACCGACGGGAACCACGGGACCCACAGGAACAACCGGACCCACTGGAGCCACGGGACCCACTGCGCCGACTGGACCGACGGGACCTACCGGACCGACTGGCACGACTGGACCGACGGGACCCACTGGCACAACCGGACCTACGGGGCCGACGGGCACAACGGGGCCAACGGGAACAATCGGTAACACTGGACAGCAAGGTTGGTCGGGTATTCAGGGCGTGCAAGGGCCACAGGGAGTTTCGGCTGCAGGTTCGCAAGGTCCTGCGGGTCCACAAGGCGATATCGGATACACAGGAACGACTGGACCTACAGGACCGACTGGACCCACTGGAGCCACGGGACCCACTGCGCCGACTGGACCGACAGGAACAACCGGACCGACTGCGCCGACTGGCCCGACGGGAACTACAGGACCTACCGGATCTACGGGACCCACTGCGCCTACGGGGCCTACGGGTTCCACCGGACCTACTGGACCCACGGGACCCACTGGACCCACTGGTGTTACAGGTGCAACGTCGTCAACCGGCCCAACAGGTTCGACTGGCCCGACGGGATCGACCGGACCCACTGCGCCTACGGGGCCTACGGGTTCCACCGGACCTACTGGACCCACGGGACCCACTGGACCGACTGGTGTTACAGGTGCAACGTCGTCAACCGGGCCTACGGGACCTACAGGACCCACGGGACCTACCGGGACAACGGGGCCGACTGGACCTAAAGGCTTTACAGGTGACACTGGACCCACTGGACCCACGGGAACAACCGGACCCACTGCGCCTACCGGACCGACAGGACCCACTGCACCCACCGGGACAACGGGCACGACGGGCCCCACTGGAGTTACAGGACCCACTGCGCCGACTGGACCGACAGGAACAACAGGACCTACAGGAGCTACAGGACCCACTGCGCCCACTGGCCCGACAGGAACCACGGGGCCTACAGGACCCACTGGACCCACGGGACCCACTGGTGTTACGGGTGCAACGTCGTCAACTGGGCCGACAGGACCCACTGGGCCGACTGGCCCGACAGGAACCACTGGACCTACGGGAGTTACTGGACCTACTGCGCCGACAGGACCGACAGGAACCACTGGACCCACTGGAGCAACAGGGCCCACTGCGCCGACTGGACCGACAGGAACCACGGGGCCGACCGGGCCGACAGGACCTACTGCACCGACTGGACCGACAGGAACCACAGGACCTACCGGAACAACGGGGCCCACAGCACCCACTGGACCTACTGGATCTACTGCTACAACGGGACCTACCGGGTCTATCGGCATGACGGGGCAGCAAGGATGGTCAGGCATTCAGGGCGTGCAGGGTCCACAGGGGAATGCAGCGGCCGGAGCCCGAGGTGTACAGGGACCTCAAGGTGATATCGGATATACTGGTACAACAGGTGTAACCGGAACCACAGGACCTACAGGAGCAGGGTCAACGGGACCCACTGGACCAACAGGACCCACTGGACCCCGAGGGACCAATGGAACCAATGGAACCAACGGAACCAACGGAACCAACGGAACCAACGGAACCACCGGTGCCACAGGAACGACTGGACCTGCTGGTGCAGCTCCAAACTATCTCGGTCCCTACTCCCCAGGCACATACTACAATGTCAACGATGTGTTTGTATTGCCATATGGCCTTGGTACTGGAGAAGGAAATACGTATATTGTTGTCGTTCCATTCGATTCGTTCGAACAGACCAATCCTAATGATTATTATTCGGACAATATTCGGGTTCTCCTATATGCAGGCCAAACTGGACCCACTGGACCTACAGGACCGACTGGACCTACAGGGCCAACAGGAGTCACGGGAGATCCAGGAGGCCCAGGTCAAGGCTTTAATTTCGTGGGTGCGTACGTCAGCACGACGACCTATTATAACTACGATGTTGTGACCTACCAGGGCTCATCTTACGTATGCATTGCAGCATATACCACCGATAACCCGACAATTACAGGATCCTGGTCGCTGTTTACTGCAGTTGGAGCCACCGGACCTGCAGGTCCAACAGGTGTATTTGGTGGAGTCGTTACACAGTCTCTGATACCCGATACCGACAATGCATACGATTTAGGAAGCACTGGAGCTGTATTTAGGCATCTGTATGTAGGAAGTGGAACCATCTATATCGGAGGCGTTGGACTAACCGTAGCAAATGACAGCATTGTTCTTAAAAAATATGCCAATGGGCAATTGACTCAAACCATTCAAATGGGTTCCACTGGTCCTACTGGTCCTCAAGCGACTGGACCGACTGGACCGACTGGACCCTCGGGAACCAACGGCGCCACAGGACCTACTGGACCGACTGGATCTCCGGGTACAAACGGAACCAACGGAGCAGCCGGGGCAGCCGGAGCGACTGGACCGACAGGACCTACAGGACCTACAGGGCCAACAGGACCCACTGGACCGACAGGAGTCACGGGATCTACCGGACGTACTGGACCCACTGGACCCACTGGACCCCCGGGAACCAACGGAACGACTGGAACTACGGGAGTGACTGGACCCGCGGGCACCAATGGCACCAACGGCACCAACGGCACCAACGGCACGACTGGAACTACAGGACCGACTGGACCTACAGGGCCAACAGGAGTCACGGGATCCACGGGATCCACGGGAGCCACTGGACCCTGGGGCACCAACGGAACGACTGGAACTACGGGGCCGACTGGACCTACAGGGCCGACTGGACCTACGGGGCCGACTGGACCTACAGGGCCAATAGGAGTCACAGGATCCACCGGACCGACTGGACCGACTGGACCTACAGGGCCAATAGGAGTCACAGGATCTACTGGACCTACAGGGCCGACTGGACCCTCGGGCACCAACGGAACGACTGGACCTACAGGGCCGACTGGACCTACAGGGCCAACAGGGCCAACAGGGCCAACAGGAGTCACGGGATCCACGGGATCCACGGGAGCCACTGGACCTGGATTCTCTGCGATTACGACACCGGGAACAAACTACATCTTGACTGCAAATGGATCGTCCACAACAAGCGCGATTGGGCAGTCGAACTTGACGTTTGCTGCAAATACTGGTCAGTTGGTCCTCTCGAATACGAATGCAGGTGTCAGTCCGGCCTATACGATAACCGGAGGTGCGCTGTCTGCTATCTCCGAATACGCAGTTGTAGCCTGTAATGCGTATTATTCGTCACTTGCATTGGCAGGCGACACGGTGTTGCGTGGAACGGGACGAGTTATTTTGGCATCTGGAATTAGCGGAAACGCTGCAGCGAACTATGTACCGGGTATTGTCATTTCGAACACGTCGGTTGGCATCGGAACCAACGCGCCGGCCTACACTTTAGATGTGAATGGAACCGCACATCTCACAGGCATAACGACCTTGGGCAGCAACTTGAATATGTGTAACAACACCATCAGCAACGTTGGAACCCTTGCGGGAAGCACGAGCGGATTCACAATTTCAAATAGCTCCGGTAGTACGATTGTCTTCAATACCTCTGGAAACATCACGATGACCGCGGGAGGCACTGATCCGGTGATCTATGCCAACAACCTGTTGAATATGGGTGGGTGTAACATCAGCAATGTTGCGCAGATTCAAGCGGGATCGCGTGACCTGACCATAACAGCGAACGGCAATATGTCCATCGTCGCTAACGGTGGAAGTGGAACCATCAGCACAAATGGAAACTTTGATGGAAACGGCAAGACACTCGCCCAGTTTTACGACATTTTCAATAACGGTGCAGACTTGAAGTTGACAGCGAACTACGGCTACAATGTTATACTTCGTACACCTGGGGGTGGCAATATCCAGATGCAAACCAACCTGAACATGTCCAATAACAACATTAGTAACATTGGAACCGTGAATGCAGGATCCGGGCAGTTTGTAGGTGCTGCAGGAACAGGAAGCTTTTCGATTGCTGCATCTTCTGGAGGTGGAACGTTAAGCAAATACGGAAATGTTTCATTTTATGGTACATTTGCCGGATCCGGGGGAGACACGAACCCTCGTCGTGTGGCGGATATAGTGGGTGGGTTTAGCGGGGGGTATGGTTGGGGATACCAATTCCTGTCCTTCAATGTTGGAAGCGGTGGTACGACGGCTAACGATACACAGATGGTAACGAGCGAGAAGATGCGTATTCTTAACAATGGTAATGTGGGTATTAACCAATCTGCGCCTGCCTATACATTGGACGTCAGCGGAAGCATCAACGTGACGGGCGGATACTACGTGAATGGAGCAGCCTTGTCCAGCGGATCCGGTGTTTCTATCGGTGGAACCACAACTTCGAACTACGTACTGGTCGCTACAGGAACCTCGTCGGGGATTAACGGCGCTTGGTTATCTTTGGCATCCAACGCGGCAACGTGGTCTCCGGGTACAACTCACACGCTCTACGGAGACATCAATGGTGGCAGTAAATACATTCAATGGGCGTTCAACAACACTCCTGGAACGACGATTGCTGACAACTCAAACATCAATCTTGCGACTCCGGGTGTGGGTATCAACCAATCTGCGCCTGTGGGGCAGTTACACGTTAGGACTGCAGGTGATGCGACAGTAACGGGTGCTGGTTGGAGTAATAATTGGGTTCTCATTACTCCTGCTGCAAACTCGGGCACACCGGCGAACACTCCTGCTCTTGGATTGGGGTATAATAATTCGACAGGGAGGGCACAGATTGTTTCTGTAGCGCCAAATAATGGGTGGAGAGATTTGGAACTTCAAGGAGGCAATGTTCTTCTTACACCCCATGATGGCGGTTCAATAATCGCCAATGGAACACTGAATATGTGTAACGGCAGCATCACCAACGCATCCAATTTGTATGGGCCCGGAGGCACCTCAATATTATCAGTGTGCAATAGCTTCGACGTCAATGTCGTTGCAGGACACAACCTATATCTTGCCAGCCCTTCGGGAACCTATGCTGGAATTTACAACGGTAGCAGCTACGTCCAGATAGATACGACCCAAAACATCAACATTGGTTGTGTCTACACCACGCTCAACACCTCTGCAATGTTCGTCAACCATACAGGAAGCTATGCCAATGGATTGGCGTTTCAAGTTTACAATACCTCGTCGGGTGGATCTCCCGTGACACCTTCTTCGCGATATGGAAGCATTTATGTAGGCGGAAATGCCAGTAGTACAACCGAGAACGGACAGTCGATGGTCTTGGATGTGGGCGGTTACGGCGGAAACATCTTTGGTGGCATCAGGCAGGGCGCCTATGGGTTCCTGTCTCTTGGTACGTTGAATGGCGATGGCGCAAACACCGAGCGTATGCGCATCATCGGAACCACTGGATTTGTGGGTATCAACACGACGACTCCCGCTACAACCCTCGATGTGAATGGCGGCCTGACGGTGCGCAACGGCATTCGTCCTCCCTTTTCAAATGTCACCGGGCGTGCAATCACGACAGATCCCTACACCTACGGAACATACTATTACATTACACGTGGGATCGATACAATCACAATTGGAGCACCAGGTAGCACGGCAGATTCTAACGCCTTTTGGCTGTTCCGCAACGCCACGAGCTCGTATCAAAGCATAGTCGTGACCTGGCCCACCATCTCCAGTACCGCACCATCTCCGTCGACCGATACCTTCGTGATTCCCCCATTGAATTCCATGTCCATCATGTACACCCCGTCGAATGGAGATTATGGAAGTTACTCCGGTGTTTTCAACTGGGCTGTTTTCTAAACTATCTAATAATGCTAGGCACGTCCAAGAGCATCAACGGGCTCGATGTGCGAACGATCCCGGGATGCGCATTATGGCTGGATGCAGCACGCGATACCACTCCCGTGGGATCCTATGTAACAACCTTACCTGATCGTAGCGGAAACGGCAACGATATGGTACCCACTGACGCAAATACCATGACCATCTTAAAGAGCGGCCCCCAAGGGCAGGCAGTCTATAACTTTTCAAACACTCGGGCAACTCGTTCAAACTTCAGCTGGCAAACAAGTTTCACCCAGTTTGCCGTTGTACAGACGGGTTCGGGCCAATTTCTGGTCTCGAACGGTAATGGTAGCACCTATCAAAACTACACCTTTTCGGGAAACTGGGAACTGATTTATGTCGGTCAAACATTTTCAACAGATGATTCGGATTCAACACTCTATCAAACATCGATCTTCAATGCCACGCCGCAAGGTGTTACGGGATGGCAATTGTGGTGCATTGGGTACACGGCAGGGTCTTCAACCGTGAAAAACTATACATTGAACGGAATTCCAAGGACAGGAGGAACAGGTACCCCCTTTTCCGGACTCCAAGACAGTTACCCGTTATATATCAATGGAAACTTGGGTAGTGCAGTCGATACGTCGCTCGTGGCCGAATTCATTCACTTCAACTCGTCGCTTACATTCGACCAATGCCAGCAAGTGGAAGGGTATTTAGCGTGGAAATGGGGGCTCGAATATACACCTGCGGTTACCCAGGTTCCTGCTGTGGTTCCGACAACCGCGACTGGATGTCTTTTGTGGTTGGACGGGGCAGACCATACAACTATTCTGAACGGAACAAGCGCTGCAACGACTTCGGGGACCGTAACCTCCTGGCTTGACAAGTCGGGCAACAACAATACGGCCACAACCGGTGGAACTGTTGCAACCACTACACTTGCGACAAATGGCATAAACTTCACCGGAAACAGCTACATGTCTGTGCCGGGACTCGCGAATACCCTGGCCAACACGCCGTTCGTGGTCTTTGCAGTGGAGACATATGCAGGAGGGGACGGCAGAGCTATCTTTGGAGACGGAATCAATGCAGGTACAAACGCAACCCTCCACATCCTTTACCGAAACTCCGGCGACATCACGATGGCCTTTTATGCAAACGACCTTGATTATAGTGTATCCGGAACGGGGACTATGCGGCTCTGGACCTTTTATCTGCCTGCGTCGACCAACAGGAACATTCGATTGAATGGCAATTTAGTTGCGACTCATACCAATTCCACTCGTCTTACGTCGTTTCAATTGCCTAGCGTAGGAAGAGCAGAAGGTGACACAAATTACTACAATGGAACCATCAGCGAACTGATCGTGTTCAATGTGGATATTGGCATTCCGGCCATCCAGCAGATGGAGAATTACCTGCTGAAAAAGTGGAAACTCGTGCCGTCTCCTCTGTCACGTCCCCTTGCTGTCGTGTCGCCCTTGAGTGTTCCCGGGTGCGGACTCTGGCTAGATGGTGCAGATGCATCCACACTCACCCTCTCGGGATCCAACGTGACAACGTGGCTCGACAAGTCTGGAAAGAACAACACTGCCACTCAATACGGCAACGCAATCACAAAGACGAACCTAGGACTCGTGTTTGATGGCAGTGGGTACATGCGTGTGCCCGGTATCGCCGGGACTCTGGTCAATACGCCGTTCGTAATCTTTGTTGTGGAGACATTGAAGACGACCGGCTCTACGTGGTTTTTTGGAGATGATGCAACCCCGGGAGCGGCTGGCAGCTTTCTTTCCCTCGGATACCGAAATCCCACCAATGCAACATTCTCGTTTTGGTACAATGACATTGAAGACTACACTGTGTCGGGAACTGGAAGTACTCGTGTGTGGTGCTTTTATCTTCCAACCGCGAGCAATCGTGTGATACGCCGCAATGGAGTTGTGGATGCCACAGGAAGTAATTATAATCAGCTTTCGAGCTTTACCACACCTGTCATTGGTCGTTATTATTCGAACACTGGACAGGGATACAAAGGAACCATCAGCGAGATTATCGTGTACCCGTCGGACATTGGTCTGCCGGCAATTCAGCGCGTTGAAGCCTACCTGATGAACAAATGGCAACTGAATGGGTCGATCGCAAGTGTTCCGGGGAGTATTCCGGGAATGAGTTTATGGCTGGATGGCGCCGACCCCAACGGAAACGGCAGTGCAAACGTCGATGGCTCGGCAGTCTCCACGTGGGCGGACAAGTCTGGAAACAGTGCAAATGCAACGACCCGAGCTGGAACCGTTACGTATTCAGCTCTAACACACTCCATGACCTTCGATGGAGCATCGTCGTTTAATTTGCCTAATGGAACCATTGCCCCGGGAGCGTCCACCTTTACGTTCTTTGTCGTCTGCCGCCCGTCAAGTTTTACGGGGTACCCGTCTGTGTTATTTGCAGGAGATAGTGGATCATCAGACACATCAATTTCCCTGCTATTTTACCCAGATGGCAGCGTAGAGAATTCATTTTACCCAGACTACATGGGAGTCGCCCCTACTGGAACAGCGAGCATCAATGAGACGTATCTCTTTACGTCGGCATACAATGGAACATCCCGCACGCTCTACATGAACGGAAGTCAGATTGTCACCGGATCTCCATCTGGAACAAAGAACACCGGTGTGGGGAACAACATCATCGGTGCTCCCAACTTCTTTTACGGAACCATCAGTGAGATGATTGTGTTCAATCGCACCCTGTCGGATGCGGAACGCCAATCGGTCGATTTGTACTTAACATCCAAGTGGCAGGTTCCACGCACCAGTCTGTCAAAGGGACCCGCATCGGTCTCCGGATGTATGCTGTGGCTCGATGGAGCGGATCCTCTTGGAACTGGCAAGGCACCTGCAACTGGAACCACAATCTCAAACTGGGCAGACAAATCTGGAAATGGCCGTAATGCACTTAATACAACATCAGGAGCACTCCCCGTCTACACTGCAAACGCCTTCAATGGAATCAGCACCCTTGTCTTCAGTTCGGATCCCATGGTTACCGACCATGCATATGTGGTGTCTCCAAACAATACAATCTCCACGTTTGTAGTGATAAACCCGACCTCATCCAGCGCACCAACTGGCAACACTGAATTTCTCTACACAGATGCCAACTACCCAGTATTTGACTTGTACCTCAATACGAGTAACGATCTTCGTATAATATTCAATAACAGCGATCGGTATATTGCTCCCGGTTCCGCAATCATGAACAAGTCGAATCTGGTGTCGATTGTCAGCGACGCAACCACCCTGAACATCTATCTGAACGGAAAATCCATGTACTCGGCTGCTGTGAATAGTTCGAACACTCTTCTTACCTTGAGTTCAAGATGGCGTGTTGGAACTAACGGATATGCAGGGGCTCTATGCGAGATCTTGATGTACCCAGTTGCATTGTCAACCGGGCAGCGCCAATCCGTTGAGGCATATCTTGCTGTGAAATGGGGCCTGACTGCATTGCCGTACACACCCTTGCTGACGGCACCCACCTTGCTTCCGGGATGCCGGCTGTGGCTGGATGGCAGCGATCCTGCAGGAAGCGGCGTGGCCCCTGCAAATGGCACAAATGTTAGCAAATGGGTAGATAAGTCAGGGTATGGGAACAGTCCTGTAGCGAGTGCAGGGTCGTACCCAGTCTACTCTTCAAACATCAAGTCTGTCACATGGACTGGAACAGCTAATTCTCAACTTATCTTCCCCACCTCGATTGCAAATGCCGTTGTCGGTACAGCCTTTACGGTGTTTATGGTGGAGCAGCGAACAAGAAGTGATGGCGCGGATAATTACATTCTTCGTGGAACAACCCAAGGTACAAACTCTAATTTATTGATCGGCACTGTTTCACCGTCCACGTTCACGCGATTTGCATTTTATGGAAACGATTTGGACTCGGCGATTCCGTCTTACGTAGCGGGAGAGCCGTCGACTCTTGGATGTTATCAGTACTCAAAGCCCGGTCGAAAGATCTACAGGAATGGTTTTTTGGGATCAACCGATGGCAACACTAGTGACTTGGCCTCTTGGGCGGGGGCTTCGATCGGCGGCAATGTGATTTTTGGTAGCTATGCAGGCAATGTCTTTGAGATCATCATTTACAATTACGCCCTCACAACCCCTCAACGTCAGTCGGTGGAGCGCTACCTGGCAAAGAAGTGGGGAATCCAAAATACCATCTACTACGGCCTTCCCGGGCAGGTTCCGGGATGTCAATTGTGGTTGGACGGTGCCGATCTAACTACACTGACATTGAGTGGAAGCAGCGTGACCACATGGAAGGATAAGTCGGGGAATGGGAACAACGGAACCGCATCTGGAAGTATTACGTACAACAGCGCGTCGTCTGGGCTGGTCTTTACGGGGTCACAGCGGTTCCAGATTCCGGATAACGCCGTTCCAATTGGCGACACGGCATTCACTTACTTTTTTGTCTTCAATTCGACCACTGCCGGGTCGGGACCGGGTCTTCTCGGCTGCGGAACAATGAGTTACGGTCAATGCGTCTCATTGCGAAATGGGAACAACGGGACTGCGACGATGCAAGTGTACTGGAACGGTTACGACCTTCAAACAAATTTTAATTACACTTTGAATGTGAATCAGATCGTGTGTTTGACCTACACTGGAAACGCAGGTGTAGAAAGTATTTACATCAATGGCAAACTTGGTGTAAGTTCGAGTCCAGGTGTACGATCTCAAACGAGTGGTCCAAATTACATCGGAGCAACGTCTGCTTATGAATTCTGGCAGGGGCAGATTATGGAGGCACTTTGTTTTAGCTCATCGGTATCAACTTCGCAACGCCAGACGGTAGAGGCGTACCTTGCCAAAAAGTGGGGGGTGACAACAACTACTGAAGTTCTTCCGACCACACATCCATTCTTGACTCTCAAGCCGCAGTCCCGTGGCCTACTCCCGGTCGACATACCTACATGCCAGTTATGGCTCGATGCAGCAGACAATAGTTCGATCCTTGACGGATCCACCCCAGTGACAACTAATAACCACACCTTTACTGTTTGGAACGACAAGTCGGGGAATGTGCGCAATATGGCCGTGACAGACGGAACCTTTACGTACAATAACAAGGCAGCTGTCTCTACGGGATCTGGGTACCTGCTGAACCAGACACCCGTGAACTTGACCCGATTCACAGCCTTTTTCGTGGCAACTCCTGTTGCTGGAGGAGACCAAACCGTAATGCACGTCATTTCGACCAACGGGGGCAGTGGGTACAATTATTCGGACTCCTTTGCATTCTATATCGATGGCGTGCTTGATTCGCGATTCTATGCAAACGGAACGGGTGAAGATACCTTCGCAACTAATCTTACACGCCAGGCATCGGTGCCCAAGCTCTTTACATTTCAAACAGATGGAGCAACGCTCTCATCGTGGATAGACGGAATCAGTATGAAGGGGCGAATTATCACCTTCCCCAGCTTCCGGACAGGAACCGCACAGGGGGTTTCAATTGGAGTCGATTGGGGGAATCTATCGTATCGTACTCTACGATCTCCAATCCACGAAGTCGTTATCTACAATTCAGTGATTACGGACATGCAGCGCCAACAGATTGAAGGATATCTTACGAAAAAGTGGAAAATCAACCTCGCAACCCCGAGGGTCTTTACGTACACGGGGGCTGATCAATTGTGGGTGTGTCCGCCGGGTGTGACCAGTGTGACGTTCCACGCATGGGGAGCGGCAGGCGGGTATGCACAGGCTGGAGGCGTGGTGGGTGGCGCAGGAGCCTACATGACGGGGACCTTGGCTGTCACGCCAGGAAACAGCTACGCTATCGTCGTGGGAGCCGGAGGACCCAAAGCAAACGCTGCAGTCTACTACTATTCGCCCGTGTTATACGGTGGTGGAGGATCAGGGCGATATGCAGGCGGTGGAGGTGGATATTCGGGTATCTTTAGAAACGCGCACGTTGCACAGGGCTACGCGTTGGTTGTGGTTGGAGGTGGAGGTGGTGCGGGGCCGGACTATGGAGGCGACGTTGGAGGCAGTGCGACCTATACAGGAACTGCGCAATCCGGAGGAACCAATTCGTCGGCAACGGGCGGAGGTGGCGGCACCACCAGTGGAGGTGGAGCAGGAGGAACTGGCCCCAGTGGAAATGGAGATGGTGGAACTGCACTCAATGGAGGCAATGGAGCGCATTATGGCGGCGGTGGAGGTGGAGGATACTGGGGTGGAGGTGGCGGCGGAAGCCCCGTGTCAGGCGGTGGCGGTGGAAGTTCATACTACAATCCAACGTACGTATCCGGCGTGTCCGGTGACAATGTCCCCTCGGGCTCCGGAGTCCAGTACTTGGCCGGGCCTGGAAACACTGCCCAATATTGGCAATACCCAGTTGCAACAAGTGCGAATTGGTATAACGGAGGTAACGGGCTCGTCGTGATAATCGAGGATACCAATTCCCACCCCTATGCATCAGTCCCACCGACTGTGCCATTACCGTTTTCTCCAATGAATTTCACTGGATGCCAAGTCTGGAACGATGCGTCACAATTGACATCTGTGTCAGGTACATTTCCGAATCTTGCAGGAAACGCCTATTCGGTTGCGTGCACCGGTACACTGAAACTCAAAGGCAAACACGGTTTGAATACGGTCACATTATCAACCTCCCAAACATGGACAGTCTCGCCAACTCCATATATGTCAACCTACACGATGTTTTGGGTCGGACGACAGACGGGTGGAAGCAATGGACGCGTCCTTAACAGTGTTGATGGCTACAACCAGTTATACGGGTATTGGAATGGGTTCAAAAAGCAGCTTTACACGACCGGAGATCCAGCCTACCTGGGCGGGTATTCTTCAGACACAAATTGGGACATGTTCTCGCACTCGCGAACAAGCGGGGGGGCGTACACAATGAACTGGAACGGAGCTGCCTTGTATTCAGGGTCAAGTTCCACCGGAAACCTGTTGCATGGGTTAACGATCAATGCAGGAGACTATGGCGAACAGTCTGATTGTGAGGTGGCGGAGATCATTCTCTACAATGTTGTCTTGACACCGGCCCAGATCGCGCAAGTGGAGGGGTATCTTGCGCAGAAATGGGGCTTCCAGATGCCGGTAGCCCATCCCTATTATTCAATCTCACCGGCGAAAGTTATGCAAACAAACAAACAAACATATGCAGATTATATGCTGACAACCGTTTTTGCTCCAACGTACGCTATTCCAAATCGGAGTGGACCTGTTGTTGCCGGAGGAAACGGGAGTGGATGGGGTTCTGTTATTTATGGGCCGGCAGTGTATCGTGTTATTGCCTTGGGAAATAATAATGGTGTTTACTTTGCAGGGTACGCTAACTATTCTTGTTTAACAAGTGGTTACGTTTATTCTGCGAGTTCTGGAACAATTGCATTTTTAGTTCGAACCGATGACGGCATCATTGTTAATTTCAACGGAACTAACGTTATAGATCAGTATCAGCAGCAGGGAGCGACAACGTATGGATCAGCTACAGTGACACTGCCCGCTGGTTACACACCAATCCGCATTACTTGGTACGATACAGGAGGAGGTGGAGAGTATGACTTTTCTTACAGTATCAATGGAGCTAGCTATACGTCTGATACATATGGAACGTTTTTCCACGATGTTAATGCATTGTATTAAGTCGATTTACTCACATGAATACGAATCGACGAATTCAAGAAGGAGTGAAACACCTTGATACCTGTCATGAGGGATTGCAGGTTGCTCGTAATCTCCTCGCTCGACTTGCCAGTCAAGTACAGAATGTAGCCACCGATATCGTGGGTTGATCCATCCGAACACACTGTAGGCGCAATCAAGTTCAGAGTGTAGAGTATGTAGCCGGACTCGAACCCAGTGGCTGCCCACTGCAGAAGTGATGTGCGGAATGTGTCGCTTGTAGGATTCAACACAGGGTTCAATGTAGCCCTGTCAGTTGCCTCCTTGGACGCTGTAGCTTCGACTGAATTCATCAGATCATCAATTGAAGCAATTGGCATTGGTGTTGGTCCCGTGGACCCCGTGGACCCCGTTGGGGCAGGCATAGATGCAGGTCGCACGGGTACGTGCATCGGAGGGCCTCCGCCCGTGTAATTCATGTAGGAAAACATAGGTCCCGAGGGTCCAGTCGATCCCGCGTCGCTCATTTCTTGTTTAGAACGAAACTTCTACGTTGAAAGTAACAAGATGAGTTTGTCCAAATACGTTCCGGGTGTTGGATTGGTTTCATGTGCGCCCAATATTTGTCAAGGACCGATCGGCCCACGTGGTTTCACGGGCGCTACGGGACCTACGGGTGCCACAGGACCCACGGGGCCCACGGGACGTGACGGAACTGCAGTATTCATTGGACCCAGTGGTGCTACAGGACCTACCGGATCCACTGGACCGACCGGACCAGTGGGTACTGGAACGACTGGACCTACAGGCAACCAGACAGGGCCTTCTGGAAACACAGGAAGTACGGGAGCAACGGGACCTGCAGGCAATAACAGTGGAACCGGTACGACGGGATCAACTGGTGTTCAGGGTCCTACTGGACCGATAGGTGCAACGGGGTCAACTGGACCCACAGGACCCACAGGACCCACGGGACCCACCGGACATTCAAATAACACTCCGGGCCCTACCGGTCCTACGGGACCACAGGGATATCCCGGACAACCCGGACCTCCCGGAGCTATGGGTGATGAAGGGCCGGTTGGAGGAACAGGGCCGACGGGATCAACTGGACCTACGGGCGCAGTGGGTCCAACGGGTCTGTCTTACACTGGACCCACGGGATTTACGGGACCTACCGGAGCGACAGGCCCAACGGGCCTGTATGGACCCACGGGTGTTACCGGCCCTACAGGAGCGTCTGGATATTCTGGATCTACGGGGCCAACTGGCTTTGGATCTACGGGACCAACCGGTAGTACGGGGTTTACGGGTACAACAGGCCCGCGCGGAGTCCAAACCGGGACCACCGGGTCTACTGGTCCTACGGGCAAAGGGTTCACAGGGGCCACGGGTCCGACTGGACCCACGGGGTACCCGGCATCTCTCGGAGTCGGTTCAACTGGAATTCAATTTACGTACGGTCCAACCGATACGAGTATTAGCGGGGGCATTGGTATTCCGACCTCGAGTACCGTTTGGGTACGGAGTATTGTGCCTCAAAATTTTGAAGGTATAACGGGCGATGTATCCATTACAGGATACCAGCTCTTTCAGAGTGGAGCACAGTGGTACTACAATCAAACAATTGCAACGGCTCCAGGCAATAATTACACGGTCAACGTGAATTTTTACTATACGCAGTAAAGAACAATGTCGTGTACACCACTCCCTGCGGGTGCATACATTGTTCAGGGCCCTACAGGGTTCACAGGATTTAGAGGAGGAGGTGGAAATACGGGACTTGGTGGAAAAGCTGCACGCGATGGGCGTTTTGCAACGACTGGGTCGTCCGGCGTAACAGGTACAACATCCTCGACTGGAAATACGGGAGTTGCAGGTATGAGCGGCCCTACAGGTCCTACGGGTCCCGGATTGATTGGCCCAACTGGACCCACGGGATCAACGGGTCGAACAGGACCAACTGTTACGGGTGTAACGGGACCCACCGGATGCACCGGGATAACAGGACCAAGTTTAGGCGGGACCACGGGTGTAGTAGGAGTCATCGGTCTATTTTCCGATCGAGGGCCTTCTGGTCCCACAGGTCCAACGGGAAATGTCGGTACAATGGGGCCGCAAGGTCCTAAAGGAACAGCAGGCACACAGCAGGGGCCTACTGGACCTACGGGTCTGTTTGGAGCAACTGCCACAACTGGAACCACGGGTCTTCAAGGTCCGACTGGATATAGGAGCACAATACCCGCACAAGGGTGGTTCGGATTCACCGGAACACCGGGTCCCTATAAGATAGGAGCGGCAGGAGTGCCGGGCACGACACAGGGACCCACTGGAGCTACGGGTGCAATAGGGTATCATGCAACTGGACCGACAGGATGTACCGGAATGACGGGATTAACTGGACCCGCCGGATCCACTGGACCAACAGGGCCCATTGGACCTACGGGATCAACAGGTATAACTGGAATAACGGGACCAAACAGCCTAGTCGGATCGGGTGGCACAACAGGTACATTCGGTCCTGTAGGGACTCCGGCCACCTACACATCTACGTTTGTAACTTCAACCAATACCCCAAATCAACTGTCGGGGGACTATTGTGTCATGTACATTGATGTACCAAACGTGCCGATTTTGTGGGCAGGTCAAGGAATTGTTCCGACGTTTGATAGCGGGGCAACTGTATCTATTGTCGGGTTTGACTATTCGTCGGGTACCTACACCATTTACTTCAAGTTACTGGATGGTCCGAAGGATAGTACACAAATTACAATTTTTTACACTTATATCCAATAATGGAGACACAAGCGCAGTGGGGCATTCAAGTGCAGAACTTCAAGGATTCGGAAAAGGAGAATGGGATCGATCCGTATTCCTCCGAACTTCTTGCACGCGACATGCTCTCCTTCTTGCGATACCGGCAAATCCGTCAAATCCAACTTTTCAAGCAACAACGTGGTGAAGAGTATGAAAAGTTTGTTGAGGCGCTCACCTTCATGTATCACGATTCAGTCTTGCGCGCGGTTGGCAATGAAGACTTGTGGGCTGCAACCTTGAAGCTGGCGAACCGTTAAAAACGAATAATCTAAAGCGAAGATAACAGATAGCAGAATGGGTGACACAATTATCGGCGTTCAGTTTGGCATCGCCAATCCTGACGACATCCTGAAGCGCAGTGTGATCGAGGTTACCACCGACAAGACCTACCAGTCCAGCCAAGCCGTTCCCAATGGTGTCTTTGACCCTCGGTTCGGTGTTATTGAGAATGGAAAGGTTTGCCCCACTTGCAAGAACACCAACCAGTACTGCCCCGGACATTTCGGTCACATTACCCTGGCCCGCCCCGTCTACCTCTACCAGTTCTTTGATACGATCGAGAAGCTCGCCAATGTGGTTTGCCTGTCGTGCTCCAAGCCTCTCGTGGCCTATGAGATTCTGGATGGACTGACGTCAACGGGTATGGCACGGTTCAAGGACGTTCGTGATCTGATGCCGGCAGGTCCCAAGCGCCCCCAGATGTGCCCGTCATGCGAGAGCCCTACATTCAAGAAGATCGTCAAGGTCGTGGGCAAGGCCGCATCGCTCGAGGGTCAGTCTGGGCCTGATACGGAGGCAACACCTCTGCAAGTCGAGGTAATTCTGCGTGCCTTCCAGCGCATTACAAACGAGGATTGTCGCCGGATCGGGTTTGACCCCAAGTATTCTCGCCCGGAGTGGATGATTTGCACTGTGCTGGCCGTTCCGCCACTGACTGTTCGTCCTTCGGTCGTTATGGACGACAACCAGCGCATGGAGGATGATCTGACACACAAGCTCATTGATATTCTGCGCAACAACCAGCGTCTTCGTGACAAGATCGACAAGGGTGAGTCCGCCGAGATGATTGACAAGTACTCGGCACTCTTGCAGTACGATGTGGCCACCTATGTGGACAATGACATCAAGGGTATGGCGCCTGCGGCCCAGCGGTCGGGCCGTCCCCTGCGCACTCTCAAGTCCCGCTTCGGTGCCAAGACGGGTCGTGTTCGCGGTAACTTGATGGGCAAGCGTGTCGACTTCTCGGCTCGTTCCGTCATTACTCCGGATGCCAACATCGATCTCGATGAACTCGGTGTACCCGAGGAGATTGCATTGAACTTGACCTTCCCCGAGATTGTCTCCATCTACAATCGCGATCGTCTGCTCGGGTACATTGCAAATGGCCCGGACAAGCACCCGGGAGCCAAGACAGTGTTCCTCAAGGCCGATAACCGGATGGTCAGTCTCCGCTACGTCACCTCGGACACGATTGATTTGCGTGAGGGTGATATTGTCCACCGCCACCTGATTGACGGTGACATTGTTCTCTTTAACCGTCAGCCGTCCCTGCACAAGGCGTCGATGATGGCTCACCGTGTGCGCGTTTTGCCGTATTCGACATTCCGTCTCAACGTTTCAGCCACTCGTCCGTACAATGCAGACTTTGACGGTGACGAGATGAACATGCACGTGCCGCAGTCCATTGCCGCAGCCACCGAGCTTCGGTATTTAGCATCTGTTCTTCGCAACATCATCAGCCCCCGCACCAACTCGCCCATCATTCAGCTCTTCCAAGACACCATGACGGGTATGTACCGCATCTCGCAATCCGATGTTCGTGTTCCGGAGCATCTGGCGATGATGATGCTCTCCAAGATCCGGCGGACCTTTCCTCGCAAGGACCGTGAGTGGACGGGTTCAGAGATCATTTCAGCGGCCTTTCCTCTCATGAATTTCAAGGGGAGTGTGACATTGGAGAATGGTCAGCTTGTCAAGGGAATCATCACCAAGGGCTCGATTGGCGCGAGCAGCAAGGGACTGTTGCACGTGATCTACAATGAGTTTGGCCACGAGCGGGCCGGGCAGTTCATCAATGATGTGCAGAGTATCATCACGCAGTTCAACCTCTTCAAGGGGTTCTCGGTGGGCACTTCGGATCTGATTGCGAATACCGAGACGCGGTCGTTTGTGAATGACAAGATCCGGGAGGGACGCGACAAGGTGGCTGCGATTCTGTCCGATGTCCATTCTGGAAATTTTGAGAACATTTCGAGCATGTCCGATGGCGAGGAACTGGAAGACAAGATCTCGTCTGCCCTCAAGAACGTTGCAGCCGAAATCAACGAAAAGGTGCTCAAGTCCTTGAGCAAGCAGAACCGGATTGTCCAGATGGTCGATTCTGGATCCAAGGGATCGGCACAGAACATTACGCAAATGGTTGCACTCCTGGGCCAACAGCTCATTGAGGGTCGTCGCGTTCAGTACACGCTGCAGGATCGTACCCTGCCTCACTTTCCTCGCTACGATGACGGCATTGAGTCTCGTGGGTTTGTTCAGAACTCCTTCGTGTCCGGTCTCCAGCCGGCCGAGTTCTTCTACCACGCCCAGGCTGGACGCGAGGGTCTCATTGACACGGCCGTCAAGACGTCCGATACCGGATACATTCAGCGTCGTCTCATGAAGACGCTTGAAGATCAGCATATCGAGTACGATGGCACTGTGCGCAATGTGGTTGGGTCCGTGATTCAGTTCGCATATGGCGAGGACGGTGTGGATACCCAGGCAGTGGAGACAGATGAGACATTGTATGCGCTTGCAGACATGACCTTGGAGAACGTGTACCGGATGTTTGCCTTGAGTCCGGCGGATCTGTCTGGATTCGTCAATGGCGATCTTGGCGAGGTGAATGATATGGTGGAACAGATCCTTGCAGACCGGGACATGCTCGTGAAGAATGTGTTCCGCTACCGCAAGAATGACAAGATTTCGACACCCGTGAACATCAAGCGACTCATTGACAAGTATGCGAATCCCTACTCGACCAAGACGGACCTGACACCCCAGCATGTGGTGACCTCACTCGAGGCATTGGCACAAGAGTATTCTCGTAACAAGGTGTTCCTTGCCCTCGTCCGGTTCCACTTGGCACCCAAGCAGTCCATTCTCGTCCATCGCTTCACCGAGTCAATGTTTGATGAGCTCTTGCAGGATATCAAGTTCCGGTACATCAAGGCCCAGGTCCACGCCGGCGAGATGGTCGGCGCACTGGCCGCCCAGTCCATTGGTGAGCCTACGACGCAGCTCACGCTGAACACGTTCCACTCGGCGGGTACGGTCAAGGCGAATGCAACGTCGGGTGTGCCGCGTATCGAGGAGCTGCTGTCCGCGTCCTCCAATCCGAAGCGCCCGGGCAATACCGCCTACCTTCTTGGAAACCCGACCCAGGTCGAGACGATGATCATCAAGAAGAAGATCCAGCGCACAACTCTGCGCGATATCGCCAAGTCCCTGCGCATCTACTACGATCCCTACCCGCTGTCCACCTCGAGTGTCGTGCAGGAGGATCGCGAGCTCCTTGATGCATATCAACAGTTCTCCGCCGAGAATGATGACTGCACATCCCCCTGGATTGTCCGCATCCTCTTGGATCCCGTGGAGATGGTGAACCGCACAACCATGGACATGACGGCCATCACTGCCAAGATCCACAACAATACGGGTCTCAAGATTGTGCGCTGCATCATGAGCGAGGTCAACATGGTCTTGCGTCTTTCCTTCGATCCGGGCGTTGTCAAGACCCCGCTGCAGCTCCGGTTCCTCGAGGACAAGATCCTAGACACGGCACTGACGGGAGTGGACGATATCGGACGTGTGCACATCCGCACAATCAAGAATGAGTTGATGTTTGACCCGGTTCTCGGAGGCTATGCGGCCAAGGACCACTATGTCCTGGACACGGAGGGCACAAATCTCCTGGATCTAATGACACACGAGGGTGTTGATCCGACGCGCAGTTTCTCCAATGACATTCACGAGATCAATGAGGTGTTTGGCATCGAGGCTGCGCGCATGGCCTTGTTTGACGAGTTTTCCGAAGTCTTTGTGTCAGAAAAGGTGAACTACCATCACCTTGCCGTGCTGGTGGATACCATGACGTACAGCGGACGCATCGTTCCCGTCAACCGATTTGGTATGAACAAGAACGAGACGGGTGTGCTGGCCAAGTCGAGTTTCGAGGAGACGTCCAAGATCATGTTCAATGCAGCCATGGGTGCCGAGTTTGACCCGATGCGTGGTGTGTCAGCGAACATCATGTTTGGACAGAAGCCTCCATGCGGTACTGGGTTTGTGGAGGTGTTTGTGGACGAGTCGAGGCTTCCGGAGGGACCGGAACATCCCGAGTCAGATCAGGCCGAGCGACTTGCCCAGATTGATGAGACGCCGTCCGAGTGTCGTCTTGAGGATATTGTCATGGCGTGGTAAATTGCCTCCTCTGGGCATCGATCCCAGGACCTTCTGTTTACAAAACAGATGCACTACCGACTGTGCTAAAAAGGCGGTGGAGTTTCCTCCGTTTGTTTCGGAGTCGTTGTCTTAAAATCTATTTTTACATACAAATGGATCCCCCTATGGCGCCGGGGTACAATGACGCTGCCGCCTGGGCTGAAGGATGCAGGCAGGCCCGAGCTGGGGTTGGAGCTACATGGAATGGAATGAATCTGCGCGCCAAGCAGATGGCATGTGCGGCTCGAATCGCTGCTGTCCCTCGGCCTGCTGCTCCCCTTCCAGGTCCTCCTGGAGGTACGCCCGGTCGTGGACGCTCAAAGATCCGGTCCACCCTCAAGTCGCGACGCCGCAAACTGAAAAAGGGTGACAAGAAGCGCACCCGCCGCGCCCATTAGAAAGTAGTCGGTAATGTCCGGCTCTTCATAGTCAAAGTCAAATCCAAAGGTCATTTACTCTTTCATATACACAATGGAGGTAAATCTCACACACCCCGAACTTGCGGAAATCACGAATGCAACACTTCCCGCTGCGTCCCTTGATGCACTCAAGAGTCTGCGCACCGAGATGTGTTCCTCAAGCTCCGACTTTTCCCTGCAAAGCCATCAGAAGTTTCTACGCCGTGTCCTGTCCCCGGACGCTCCCACGCGCAGCTTGCTGATGGTACACGGTACAGGTGTTGGCAAAACCTGCACGGCAATCCAAATTGCTGAAGAGTTCATTCTGCGGCCCGAGTACCAGGACAAGAAGGTTCTAGTTCTTGCCAGTCCTGCTGTCCAGGAGAACTTTCACACGGAATTGTTTGACATGAGTCGTGTCTCCCTCGATGAAACATCTGGCGTACTGTCCTCGCACCAGTGCACGGGTCGGCGGTACCTGGATGTTTTATTGCGCGCCGATTCGGAGCCGAAACATTGGAAAGACCAGGCTGTCCGCGATCGTCTGTCCAAGATGGCCCGGAAACTCATTGATGAGTTTTACGAATTTTCCGGATATGCAATCTTTGGAGACTTGATCAATGAGAATGCCAATGACGAAGAATGGATTCATCGGAATTTCGACAATCGTCTTGTCTTGCTGGACGAAGCGCACAATATCCGTCGCAAAACCGGCATGTCGCACACGGAAAAGGCAATCAGTAGTGGTATCGAGACACTGGTTAAGACGGCAAAGGGTCTCGTTCTAGTCCTGATGACCGCCACTCCAATGTTTGACAGCTTTGAAGAAATCGTGTATTACATGAACCTTTTTGGATGGAACGACCGAAGTCTGTCTCTCTCAAGGGAAATCAAAGTAGCAGACATTTTCAATCCGGATGCCACCTTGAAACCCGAGTCGGAAGAAAGGTTCCGCGATTGGGTTCAGAAATCAGTTTCATTCGTTCGTGGCGAGAATCCCTTCACATTCCCCTTTCGTCTGCCTGCACCGAATCTTGCAGCCCAGGATCGTACGACGAGCTTTACAGGCGCACCCATTGCTCCGGAGACACGCATGAAGTTTCTTTCACTTGTTGCATGTCAGGCGTCGGGCGATCAATTAAAAGTCTTGAATGCAAGTGCTGGAAAGGACGATGAAGAAGCCGAAGAGGATGATAAACAGTCTGCCTTGCTCTTGCCGACAGTCGCTGTTCTTCCCGGGAACAAGCCATTTCGTGAACATTTCCAAAAGGAAGGGAACCAGTATGCATATACCAAGGAGCCCTTCCTGACACCCGACAAGCTCCCTGGAGTTTCAGCCAAGTTTGCCAAGGTCATTGAAACGATTCACAACTCCAAAGGGCCCGTGATTGTGTACTCGAACTATGTCGAGATGGGTGCGCGACTCTTTGCCATGACATTGGAAGAATCTGGATTTCGGCCAGCACAGGGTGGACAAACTTTATTAAAGACACCGACAACCCCGAAGGATGCAAATGCCGGATTCTATTGTTTGCTTACTTCGGAAGTTTCAGATCCCGAAACTGAATCGTTGCTTGCACTCGCTCGTAGTTCGGAAAACAAGGATGGATCTAAAGTTCGCGTGATCATTGCTACGCGTCGTATTTCCGAAGGAGTCAACTTCCGCTTTATCCGGCAACTCCATGTCCTTGATCCGTGGTGGAACAATAGTCGTATCGAGCAAGTTGTGGGACGTGCCCTGCGCACATGTAGTCACGCTCTCCTTCCATTCCCGGATCAAAACTGCACAGTGTACCTCCACATTGTGCGCACGGACAAGCAGCGCGAATGTTTTGATGAATATACATACCGCACCAAAGTTGAAGTCAAGGCAGTGAAGATTGCACGCGTACGCGCCATCTTGGCGGAATCCGCAATGGACTGCCCCTTGCAAGCCAGTTTGAACACGTTACCTCCCGCATGGATGGAACTCGAGGTTCCGCAAATCCGGTCTGAAAACAATGAGGATGTTACGTACCGTCTCAAGGGAATGTTAGCACCCACCTTTGCAGAAAACATACAGGACTTGCAGTGTCGTATCCACGAATCGGTACCAGAGGATGACTATGTGCGTCCCTATTCGACATACCAAGACTTGCGCGACGAAGCCCTGAATACCCTGTCGAAACTCTTTTTGGCCAAACCGATCTGGGAACGCGATGAACTCGTGAAGAAGATGGGATTGCCGAAAGATGTCGTGATCTTCACCTTGAAAAATGCAATGAAGAATGCCTTCCGGTTCAAGGATTCCTTTGGTCGTCCCAGTTTGATCGAGTCGCGCGGAACCTTGTATGCTCTTGAACCCGTGGGCTTGACCAATGGAACCTTGGTTGAACGCACGACCCTGCCTCCGACACGTGCAGATGTTCCGTTACCATTTGTCGAACAAGAAGCCAAGGCTCCCGCCGATGTGCCGGACATTGACGAGATTCGGAGGGCTCACGAGTTCCCGGCCGGCGTGTCGCAATTTTCCGAGACAGTCTTGAATGGCTACATCTTTGACCACGTCTTTACGCCGGAACAACGATTGGCATACTTGAAATCCGGGAACCCACTGCAGTTCCGCTCGCGTATCGCAGTTGCCGACACGAACATCTTGGTCCTGGGCAACGGTGTCTATGAGCCCCCGGAAGAACCGATTGGCGACGATCGCACGCGCGTCCTGGAATGGATCGAGGGTCGCAAGAAGGATTATGCGGACCACAAGGATGATTTGGTCGCCACCGTGCGTGGTGGTAAATTTGGAATTGGACGTTTCGAACTCAAGGACGGTGTGCCGACCCGAGTGGCAGGTACGAGGCGCGATATTCCAATTACGTGCGGCACGGGGTCCAACAAGAAACCCGAAGTTCTTGCCTTGGCCAAGTATTTGGATAAACGTGGCGTAGGTGTTCCGGAGGCGAGTGCGAAAAAGAGCAGCGTGGAATGGTGCTTATTTACGGAACTCTTTGCGCGTGAACAACAGGAACTTGCAGAGCCAAAGATTCGTTGGTATACGCCTGAAGAAATTGATGTCGTTCTGGCATCTGGAAAAACGTAAAGACAAAAGACAAGCTAACGGACTACAATGAATCCTGATAGCCTCTTTGAACGTCGCGAACTCACGCGGTCGGTCCATATCACTGCTCCGAACATTCAGCGCAATATTGATGTCAGCCTTCTTGCCCAGCTTCGCATGAAGTATGAGGGCATTTGCATCCCCGAAGGGTACGTGCGTCCGCGCAGTGTGCTCGTTATCGAGCATTCACTTGGTCGAATCAATCTGATCAAGGGCGGCGTGGATTACACGGTCAAGTTTCAGGTGGATATGTGCTTGCCGCACCCGGGTCAGGTGTTCCGGGCTCTCGTGTCGACAACCAGCAAGATTGGTCTGCACGCAGAAGTGTCCCCGCTCAAGGTGTTGCTGCCCCGCGACTTGCATCTCGGCAATGCAGAGTTTGAAGCAGTCAAGGAGGGACAGGAGATTGAGTTTGAGGTGGTGGGATGCAGGTTTCAGCAAGGTGACGAGTCCATCATTGTTCTTGGAACACTCAAGTCGGCAATCCAGGCCGAAGGTCCTCAAGAGGTGAAGGAGGCGCCCAAGACGGACGTTCCAGTTCTTGATGCCCCGACTGGCGAAGCACAAACTGAAAAGAAGGTCGTGGTCCCGCTCGAGCAGACCAAGCCCGAGAAGCGGAAGCGCGGTGTTATCCCAACTGGAAAAACAAATGCTGCAGCAGTATAAAAGATGGATCTCAACGTTATCGTCCCGGTTCTGCTGTTTGTTCTCCTGTCTCCGGGTGTTCTGCTGTCCCTCCCCCCGGGCCAGCCCCACACTGTTCAGGTCGCGACGCACGCGCTGGTCTTTGGACTCGTGTACTACGGCCTGCGGAAGGTCTTTCCTCAATATTATTAATCTCTTACACAAATGAACCGCGCTCGCAAGGACCGACTGCGCGAAAACCTCGATCGCCTCGATGTCAATGAACATGCCCAAGTGTTTCAGATCATCAAGAAATATACAGACAAGTACACCAAGACCGAAACGGGTGTTTTGGTGTCATCGGAAACACTTCCGGACACGTGCCTACTTGAGATGGAAACACTCGTTACTTTTTATTTGGATCAGCACTCTCAAATGGATGCGGATGAAGTGAAGCGAAATCTTGTCAAAAACGGACAAACCTAATCCATAGAAAGTATAATAGCATCCAGAATGCTTTCGTCAATCCAGACCCCTTTGAAGGAGCTGGTGTTGATTGTCTCCAAAGATCCCAAAGTTGAACTCGAATGCAAGGTGCTCGCACGTGACATTACAACCAAGGATGCGGCTGATCGCATCTGCAAGGCAATGTGGGGAACTCCCAAGGAGTCGAACACGGCTAATTTCGCCTACCCGGACGGTCTTCGCGTAGTGGTGGACGGAGCCCCCGCCATTCACAAGGTTTGCATGACCAACAGCTTCCGCGGAGTTCCACTCACAGTTGAACGCAAGACACGCCACCCCAAGGGAGATCTCGAAGTTGCAGATTATTCCCTCAAGTTCACTATGCGCATCGAGGATGATGTGCGCAAGGACTTTAGTGGCTCCCCCATGGATCCCGTGTCGCATGTCCGCATTCTGAATCGCAGGTCGTGGATGACCCCAGACGGGATCTTGCGGGTCGACTTCTCCATGGTCAAGTCCAAGGCACAGTGGATGAAGAGCTTTTCAGACATTCTCAAGCAAACTCCGGTCTACGAGCTGGAGATCGAGCTCGTGGATCACAAGGCGGCACCTGCAGTTGTCGTTCAGTCCTTTGAGCACACCTTGACGATCATTCTGCGCGCCTTTCAACAGACATCCTTTGTTCTGCCTCGGTCGGACATTCAGCGCTACGGACTCGAGTTTGACAAGATGGGAATTCGCTTCGTGAACCCAGTGACGCTGGAGCGCAGGCATGTTCGCTCTGACCGTCCCCACTCGATCCTCAAGGGATACACAGTGACCAACAAGGCAGATGGCGAGCGAGCCTTTCTCGTGGTGATGAAGGACCGTCGGATGCTGATGATTCGCCCGAACGGGAACCTCCAATGGACCGGATTCACGGCCACCAAGGATGTGCATGTGGGCGACACGATGGACGGTGAGTATCTTTCGGGTCTGAATTTGTTCTGCATCTTCGATGCCTACGTGTTCCGAGGCAAGGATGTGCGCATGCTGCCACTGATGACCACGGATGAGGATGTGATGGAACGTCCTACCCTGTCTCGCCTGGGATGCACGCGAGAGTTTGTCAAGGACATTGCTACAGATTTCGTAGAGGGTTCTGGCGACCGCCCGTTCCGCATCGAGACCAAGATGTTCCTTGCCGGGGATGGACTGGGGATGGAAGAGTCAATTGCCAAGCTGCTGGACACCAAGTTCGAGTATGGTACGGATGGGTTGATCTTTACGCCTCGCTCGTCTCCTGTGGCACCGGTTGCAGACCGCAAGGGAAACACGTGGTTGCGCGTCTACAAGTGGAAGCCTGCATCCCAGAACAGCATTGACTTTCTCCTCAAGTACAAGCCCGGCGAGTCTTATGACCCAGTGTTGAAGTCGAGAGTGTTCAAGGGACTCTTGTTCGTGTCGCGGAATCGCGATTCAGACATTGTCTACCCGTGCGAGACCTTGACGGGCGAGTACGTTCCGCCCGCACTGCCCCAGGATCTCCAGCGTATCGCCGAAGTTCGCGATCGTGTACCGTCTGCCTTTCAGCCAAGTGCGCCGCGCGCGCCCACTGCAAACGAGATCATGCTGGTGTTGAATGCCGAGGGGACACCTGTGGACGAGACGGGAACTCGCATCGAGGACAATACCATCGTGGAGTGTGCCTACGATGTCGACAAGCAGCGGTGGTCGGTGATGCGGACCCGGTATGACAAGACCTTCCAGTACCGCAAGGGTGATCCGCAGTTTGGCAATGATTCTGCGGTAGCCGACTCGATTTGGACCAATATCCACGTGCCGATTACCGAGGACATGATCCGGGCATGTGCATCTTCGCCCCCGGACGATACGTTTGAGGATGACCAGTATTACCGGGACAATCTCGATTCGCGCGACAGGATCCTGCGGGATGTGTACTCATTTCACAACAAGATCAAGGACCAGCTGTACAAGGGCTGCGTGAAGCAGTCTGATACGTTGCTCGAGCTGGCTATGGGACGTGGTGGTGACATGCTCAAGTGGAAGCGGTCCAAGCCCTCTCGCGTTGTCGGGTTTGATTTGAGTCAGTCGAACTTGACGTCACCGAAGCAGGGTGCATGTGTCCGGTATCTGGGCGAACGGGCCAAGAATCCATTGGACACCATGCCGCCCGTCCTCTACATCCAGGGCGACATGACACAGTCCCTCTTCAGCATGGACAACCGGTATGTGCACATCTTGAATGGCCAGGAGGCGGCGCCGACCAAGTACCTGGAACAGTTTGCCGGGCTCACCGAGTTTGATGCCACTTCGTGCCAGTTTGCCCTGCACTATGCATGCACATCCGAAGAGACATTCCGCACCTTTGCCGAGAACTTGAGTCACTGTCGTTCAGTCTTCTTTGGAACGTGCTTGGATGGGGCAGCCGTGTACTCCTTCCTATTTGGCAAGCCGAGCCACGTGTTCCGGTCGGGAGGGCAGATTTTCGGAGAGTTCGTGAAGGAGTATTCGGACACGGATGCATGGCAGGAAGAGTTTGGACAAATGATGCGTGTACAGCTGGAGAGCTTTGAAGTGCCCGTCAAGGAAGCACTGGTTCCATTCGGTAAGGTGACCGAGATCCTCCGTGAAGTTGGATTTGAACTCGAGTCTTCGCAATTGTTCTCGGAGTGGTACACGCAGCTCTCGGCTGGACTCACCCAGGACCAGCAGACATTCTCCTTTCTGCATCGCAGTTTCGTGTTCCGGCGCACCAAGAAGGAGGCGCCCAAGGAAGAGGAACAGGTCGTTGAACTCCCAACCTTGTCCGCCGAGGTTCCAGAGGCACCGAAGAAGGTCATTAAGCGCAAGAGGGGAGTGGTTGCAGCTGAAGTCAAGGCTCTGCCGGACCCGGTCTTCTTCTTTGGAGCCGACGAGAGCAAGGGCGAGAACCGGTACCTGTCGAACATGTACGTGGCACCGTTTGAAATTGACGGCATCACTTTCCCGACTGTCGAGCACTACTTCCAGTGGTCCAAGGCCAAGATGATGGGCGATGAGGATATTGCCTCCAAGATCATGACGCCACCCAAGGGCAAGGCGCAAGTGGAGCCCAAGTCCGTCAAGGCCTACGGGCGCAAGGTCAAGAACTTCAATGCAGCCCAGTGGGACGAGAAGAAGGACGAGATCATGTCCAAGGCAGTGCGGGCCAAGTTTGTGAATCCGGCAAACAAGCTGATTCTCGAGAAGCTGTTAGCAACTGGAACTCGTCCACTGGCAGAGGCCAATGCGCGAGACAAGTATTGGGGAATCGGCACATCGGCTGATACGGACATTGCAAAGGATCCCTCCAAGTGGAAGGGACTGAACAAGCTGGGCAAGATCCTGGAGGCAGTGCGGAAGGAGTTGGCGCCCGAGGCAGCACCCGAGGCGGGCCCGTCCAATGCTGCGGCGGCACCGGCGGCGGCACTCCCGGTTTAAAGAAAGAGGGCGACATAGGAGTAGGGCAGTAACCCTCATCTCCTGTATCGTCTAGCGGTTAGGATAGGGCTCTTTCACAGCCTTGGCCCGGGTTCGACTCCCGGTACGGGAAACCAACACGTCTGTAGGTCAGTTGGTAGACCATCGAGCTTTTAACTCGAGAGTCCCGGGTTCAAGCCCCGGCAGGCGTATCACATCCATAAGTCAGTGGTAGACTACCAGATTTCCAATCTGTTTACCCGGGTTCGATTCCCGGTGGATGTATTTAATTTTTCTTGTAAAAATCCTCATACTTTAGCTGCGGCTCGGGAACAGGTGTATCCGGCCGCGGCACAAACCTCTGAAACAACATTTGACCCACCTGTGCAGACGCAGCTTCAGGCGTGAGTTCACCCGCCTCAATCTTGCGCTTCAAGGCCAACATCGTGAAAAAAGTTGCATCCAGACGATCCTCGGCGTGCATCTGGAAGAGAGTCGGATAGTTAAAATAGAGAACCTCATTCTCCTCCTTGAGTTTCTGTTCGTAGACCTCCTTGTTGTTCCGGATCGCCTTCCATTTTTCTTTACTGTCATCCATGGCCCGGACCAAGGCCTGGACCTGGGTTGCAGAAAAGTCCTTGTCATTGATTCCACGAATTCCATCCGCCACTTCCTGGGGAGTCAACTCACGCGCGCGCTGCTGCATTGTTCATCTTGGGCACAGATTGTATAAGTGGCTGTAACGCAACGAGCAAGCGCGTGCACTCTTGCTGGTCAGTCATGCCCGTCAGAATGATATTGCCGGTCCGAAATACCTTTGCAATCCACTTGGTGTCCGGGAAGTAAATCTTCACCGCCGGATACACGGAGGGTTCGTAATTCGCCTTGACGCCTCGTGCACGCAGACTTGCATATAGGGTCTCGCGAGATAGATTCTCGACATCCAAGAGCCGCGTCTTGTAGTTCATGAGGACTACGCGACGTTGCTTCAGTTCCCATGTTCCCTTGGTGATTGCCTGGGTACAGGTAGTCTTGATATGCTCTTGCAAGAACTCCATGACTGACCGATCGTAGCGCTCATCGAGCACGCCGGTAATATGAAACACGCCATTCTGGAAAATCTTGACGGTAATCTCCTTGAGTGGAAGGGTGCCCTTTCCACTGTCGAGTAGAACGAGTGTGATGGAATTGTGTCCAAACCCTGTTGTACGCTTGGACACAACCTTCTTGCTTCGGCGCTTAATCTTATCCTTCTTGCTTGATCCGCGTGCAGGCATGCCCTGCTTTTCAATCTTGATCAGGTTATCCGTTAAAGGAAGGGCCTCCAGAAGTGTTGTTGTGTTGAGGGTCACGTCCACCGAATACAATACGACCATCGTTGTCAAGGTTGCCTGGTCCATTGCTTCCCGTAGCGTAAATCACTTTACTTTCGTTTTTCCAGGCATGCGAAAAAGACAAGGGGTGTACTGTCCAGACGTGACAGTCAAACTTCCGGATCAATTTCCGTAGGCGCGCTTCGTCAATGGGCGTGAGCATCCACCCTTCAAGATAGCCAAGCCATACAGTTGCTGTCTTGTGATGGGAAACAATGGAAAGTGCAGACGGAGCGAGTGTGTCGAGAGATTGTGACGATAAATCAAACCAGTCTGAACCCGGTTGGATCCGGTGCATGTAGACAGTCAACATTACACTATCACGCGAGGTGCCACGTAAGTATTTTTGAAGTTGGCCGGATCCAGTCCACCGCATCCACACGTTCCGGCAAACAGAACCTTCTTGCACATATTGCAGCAGTTGGCCGTGTTGTAGCCGCGCTCATTGGCGTTCTTCTGGGCCTTGACGGCAGACAGGTTGGCATCAGCCGCCAGCTTGTCGTTGATTTCCGGAAGGTTCGCCGTGGTCATGCACGCACGACCAGTCATTTGCGGTCCGAGGCTCTGGTTCGACACACCTGGCTTCAAGCTGTTGGCCACGGCATTTCCAGCCACAAACTCCGTGATATGCTGGGCATCCCGCACGCGGTGACCGCCACCCGTTGAAAAAACATTTCCATCCATCGTGCGCAGCCGGGACGGAACACACACGGTCGGGGCCAGCACGGTCTCCAGATTTCCAGCGGCGGCAACGCGGCGAACAATCTCGGTCTGATGACTTGCCGACCGCTTCTGGGGACGCGTATCGATGATTTGAGGCATGCGCTGTTTCATACGTCCAAGGTATTCGCTGTACGAAGACATTTGTATATGACTACGAATTAATCCGTTGCATACCCATCGACCACTTCGTTTGTATCCCAGTCAGCATTGTGCCAGTCGTAGAATCCAGAAAATCGGTGTCGGATCCGGAGAGACTTTGCAGATAGGTCAGGGTTGCGCTCCTCCTCCTCCCCAAACAACGCCCGGAACTTCCTGTAGGCCTCACACTCTGGGGTGACGTCATTCCACTTGGGATCCTTACTCAAGGGCGTGCAAATCAACCACACCCGCTGCATCTTGGCACTCTCAATCACGTGCTCCAGATCCTCGTCCTCGAGCCAATGCTCAAGGTAACCGTACGATTCCTGGGCCTCCCGAATCGCAATGCCTCGGGATACGCGCGCTTCGTTCCGGATTCGCTGGATTTGTGCTTCGGTAATGTGAATGTTTCCCATCGTCTTGTAGTCGGGACCATGCACAGGCTCCTCCTTGTCGCTAAAGTCCATCCGGCACATGGGGCATGTCTCTGAAGTCTCCATCCACGATGTCATGCACTTCAAATGAAAGGCATGAGAACAGGAAAGGGTGCAGTTGTTCGTCTGGGCGCTGATTGGATCGTAGCAAATTGGGCAGTCGGTCATTTTGGATGTGGTGTGTATTCCATTCAAAAACCGGAATTCGTTTTTACCGCATCTATGAGTTCATCTTCAGCCTTGTAGAGTTGGAGCAAGGGTCCGAATTTGATTTCGTTCAACAACATGACCCCTGCGATGGAGACAATGACACTGTCTTCCCAGTCAAGACCCTTGGGCCGGAAGAACCAAAAGTAAATTGCAAGGAACAACCCGATCGATACCTTGAACACCGCGTCTAGAATGGTAAAGATCGGGCTCTTGGCAATACTAAACCCTAACCGCGATATGACAATGTGGGTCAAGATCAAGAATTTCAAGACAAAAAAATAGAGTTGATAAAGCTTCATTGTATCCTAGGTACGGAAATCGCCTAGACTCCAGCATGAGTGAAGAGCTTGACGCGGCAACACTCGCGCGTAAGTCCAAGTTTATTGAGTGCACGACCCTCTGCCGTCACCTTGGTCTCTGTCGTCAGGTACTGGATTTCTGAATCCTCCGGACGACCATCCTCCTTGCGAAACGTCTTCACCAGCTCAAGAAAGGTCAGCCACTTGCCGGCCAGGGGGAGATTGCACGTGTAGCAGCGGATCGGAACAGGGAACTCCATTGCGTCTCCTTTACTTGTTGCCCCGTCTTCCGTTTTTCGTTTCTAGACCAAAAAGCAATGAAGATCAAGCAACCTTGGATGATTGGTGGACTCGTGTTGGTTCTGGTGTTGCTCTTTACAGGTCTCGTGCGTCTTTCCAGCACCGAGTTCACTTCAAGCTACCGCCCGGATGTCGTGCGGTTCGAGCAGGGAAGTGTCGATGTCGACATGGCCATGAATTTACTGGTGCGCGACCCGCCACGTATGCTCGCACCGCCCGCACCTGTCCCGGCCATGCTCCTCTTCCCTCCTTCGGATGCGACACTCGAGCAATTGTCCGGCCCTACCAAATGAGCTTCAACTCCTGTGCACTCCAGTACTCACACTCTCCGTTCGGCAAACGACGACGCACCAGGTAAGGCAGCTTCTGTTGCTCAATCTCACGCTGCACAACCTTATCCAGAAACCTCGGATCACTTGGATTGAGTCCCTCTAGACTCACAAGCGGTGCCGACCCCTCGGCGATTTGCTGTGATCGTGCCGCAAGCAGAACTACATACTCATACCGCGTAAAGTGGGGAAAGGTCGTACGCGGCTTGCCGAAACTCTCATTCACCTCACCACGAAACACGGGACGTACTTCAGGGTGGAGATCCATACTTGTGTTCAAGTTTGCTTTTCTTTCGTTCGTTTTTACAAATGCCCATTCTGAAAGGCGCCTCTTCAGATTTCACGCAATTCGTCAAGTCCAACGCCCAGGCCTTTCCCGCCGGAACACAAGCACCCAAAGTTGTCAAGACCACGGTGTCTCCTGTTAATGCGTCTATCACATCCAGTGTGACCAAGGCGACCGCGGTTGCGGCTAAAGTCTCTCCTGTAACTGCAGTGGTCACTAGCCCGACAATCACTTCAAAGACAAAGTCGACACGTTAATTTCCACGGAACTTACAAATGCCGACGATTCCCGCATCAGATTACACGGCCTACCTCAAGAACAAGGCTGCGAACTTTGCGTACCAGTCCGGGACCCCAATTGCGATTCAGACTCGCGATCAGCCCTATCCGATCCAGTCAATGCTGAATGCCCGGGTTCTGGGCAGCGAGGTGGGTGCGCGCGTCAATCCGGCAATTACGACACTGCGGCCGATTAACGGTGTTCTCTCGAGTCTGGTTCCCACGAGCAACCTGTACCGCAACATCCCGCGCAAGACTGCCTATGTGACCCTCAACTCAATTTTAAGTCCCTTCTAAAGACAATGTCGACCGACCCATTATCTCGTGCACCTAGTGCGAGGACGCCTGCAGGATCCGCCGTGAATGCTGTGCGTCATTTAACATCTCCTCCTGAAATCGGTACCGGGAACTCCGATCCTTCAGCATCTCCAATTGCTCGTCACAGTGAACCAGGTATGCCTGAACCGCAGTCTGCATCGCCTCCTCGAGGACCCAGTGGACCCGTTGATGCGCGTAGGACACCGTCGTTCGGCACAGGGGCATTCAAGAAACCGCCGCCTGTCCCCAAGGGTGGTCGTCGTCTGTCCCAGACACGTAGGTTCTGCAAGTGCATTAAGGATGTGCGCAAGACGGTCAAGGCACGGCGTGGATCCACCAAGGAAAAAGGTGCAATTGCAATCTGCGTCAAGGGAGTGTTACAAAAGAAGGGCCGGACTCTGAAGAAGTTCAAGTGTGGTCGCAAGGCTCGTGTTCTGACCCAGCGTCGCCTACGTTAGCCAGTGCCTCCTTGCAGGCCAGTTGTTCGGCCTTTTTGCGTGTACTGCCTGCGCCAATACCATACACCTTTCCAGCCACAAACACTGCAACGACAATCTCATTCTTCTTGGGGTCGTTGGAGCGCATTTCGTAGACGGGTGTAGTCTTGAACTCACGCTGACTGTATTTCTGAAAGAGATCCTTGAAATTCGTTGCCGAGGCGACAATCTCGTCGACATCCAAATACGTCTCAAGTACAGTATTGACAAAGGTGGATACGATATTGAATCGATTGCCACAATCTGTCCACAAGGCACCGAGAAAGGCCTCGAAAATATCGCCAAGTTTCTTGGTATTCGTACGTCCGCGAATGGCGACCGACTCTTCATTGTTCCGGGAAATTACATAGAATCGATCCAAGCCCAGTTTCTTGGACAAGTCCCCGATTCGGTCATTGTTGACGAGCTCCTTACGGGCATCCGTCAAGAATCCCTGCTTCTTCTCGGGGAACTTGTGACGCAAATAGGTTGCTACACAGCAGCCCAAGACTGCATCTCCTTCAAACTCGAGACATTCATAACTTTCATCTTGCAAGGGCATCATGCCGGTGGGACATTGGGCCAGGTTTGCCGGATTCCCATCTGGAGTCGTGTACGTTGCGCGTCGGACATAGGTCGTATGAACCATGGCCGTCTGGAACAGTTTTCGGTTTGTTACACGATAATGCGGCAATCCGTGTGTCCGAAGAATACGATGAATATCTGCCTCGGTGAAGACACGATTGGCAGGGTTGTAAGGGAAATAGTCCATGAGGTTCTATCTCCTTTGCCGGATATGTTTCGTTTTTCATAACAAAAACTGAAGTGAATGTAATTGGTATGCTCCCGGAACGACCTGTGGTTAGCTTACAGGTCGTGAATCCAGCTGATTGTAGATACGATCGGCCACGACGCACCGATCTGGCTGTATGTTTTGTATTCTTCAACCCAGCTCGATCCAAACGCTTATTGATGAATTACATGTACACGGTCGAGAAGATGCGTGCAGCCTTGATTCCTTGGTACACGATTGAACTCTGTTTTGGCGACAGTCCACCGGAGATTTATGATGCGATCCACGTGCGGTCCAAGTCCGTTCTCTTTCACAAGGAACGTCTGTGCGCCCTGCTAGAGCGCAAAGTGTCGTGGTGGTACACGAAGGTTCTGTTCCTGGATGCAGATATCGTCTTTTCCAATGCCGGATGGTACGATGACCTGTCTAGGCTCTTGGATACTCATGATGCGGTGCAACCCTTTGCATCGGCTGTGTGGCTCGATCTGACCTATACCAAGGCAAGCCAGGAACGATTGTCCGTGCTGTACATGGACAAATCCAAAACCTACGACCCCGCATATCATCCGGGATTCGGGTGGGCGTTCCGTCGGTCCTGGTTCCGAAAAACTGGATTCTTTCAGTACGGCATCACGGGAAGTGGCGATACCTTGTCCGCAGCTGCATGGTTAGGTGTCGAGTTTCCCAAGGGATATTTGCGCCAGGCATTGGCCCCGGCCTATGAAGAGTACAAGAAGTTACCGAAACCCCGCATGTCATGTCTGCCCGGGACTATTTATCACTTGTGGCATGGAACCCATGCAAACCGCAAGTATGTGGAGCGCCACAAGGTCTTGGATGGACTACGCGATATTCGCACCGTTGTCCGTGCAAACAGTGACGATGTTTGGGAACTGACGGATCGAAAACTGGAATCTGGACTGCGGGAGTACTTTGCAGGTCGTGAAGATGACGGATTATCTGCGTAAGTAAACAATGAACCAGAACCCAGTGATTCCGGTTCCTGTCGAGTTTCAGGGTGAACTGCTTCCCAATTTTACCGTGAATGTTCAAAAAGGTCCACCTGTTCTAGGTTACGGAGTCATAGCTAACTATGACGCTGCGGTGAGGGCAGAAGTTGCAAAGGAGTATGTTATTCCGCCTGGCACACCCATTTCGCTGGGTAGAATCGTTCTGGATGCGAATGGTATTGCGAATAAGGCGATCTATCGCGCATTTTCTGTGGGCGATAGACGGATCGACGTGATCAAACTCGAGAAAAAGGACAATCCGGGGGATCCGATGGAGGTTGATGGTGGTCGGAAGATGCGGCGTCGCAAGACCCGCAAGACTCGCAAGACTCGCAAGACCCGCAAGACCCGGACCTACCGGTACTTGAAGGGATAATCCGTGCACACTCCGTAGCCGTCGATGAACGGTGCTGAACCGGCGCGTTCCGGCATGACCTGGATCATTTCGTAATGAGGAGGGGATCCGACATTTCCCCAGATGAAGCCCCGACTCGTCAAGGTATACGTGTCCTTGTCGTGGAAAAAGCAATTGAACTCGTTCTTGAGGGCAACGAGTGTATCAATGTCCTTGCAGTGGATCCACAGCGAATGCTTGTACTGCAGTAGAAAGTGGAGTGTCACATGTGTTTCCGGACCGTCGTGACCAAGCCAGAATTTCTCCTGCACCATCCACACATCGATTTCGACATCAAACCCCTTGCTGATTGCCTCAATGATAGTTGCGGGTTTGTTCTCGGTTGCGCGATTCGGCCCATGCAAGTTTCCACGATGCGCAATAATCTTCATTTACAATTTGCAAGTAGATTAGTAGTAAGATGCTTACGATTGTAATTCCCATGGCAGGTAATGGAAGTCGGTTTGCTGTGGCGGGATACCGGGATCCCAAGCCTCTCATTCCCGTAGATGGTAAGCCCATGATCCAGTGGGTGGTGGAGAACCTTTGGGTTTCGGATGCGCGGTTTGTCTTTATCATTCGCGCCGACTACCCTCCGTCGTGCCGCGATTTCCTGTACCAGATCGCCCCCGGATGTACGGTGATCACAGTGGACAAGGTGACCGAGGGTGCGGCGTGCACGGTTCTTCTGGCAAGGGATCTCATCAACAATGATCAGCCCTTGCTGATTGCCAATAGCGACCAGTACCTTGACGGGTTTGATGCGAGTACGTTTATCAAGCTGAATGGGGCAGATGGTAAGATCTCGACCTTTGACGGCGGACGTCACCCCAAGTGGTCCTATGCCAAGGTGGAGAATGGCCTTGTGACCGAGGTCCGCGAGAAGGATCCGTTTTCCGACCACGCCACGACGGGCATTTACCTGTGGGCCCGGGGGTCGGACTTTGTGCAGAGTGCCGAGCAGATGATTGCCAAGAACATCCGTGTGAATAACGAGTTCTACACTGTGCCGTCGTACAATGAGGCCATCCAGGCCGGATTGAAGATTACGATCGAGCCATGCAAAAAGATGTGGGGTCTCGGCGTCCCCGAAGATCTCCAAGTCTTTCTCAAGCACCTCGCGTTGGAGCAGCGTCGCTTCGAGAAGGAGACAAGCTGGTAACTTACAGATTAATTTCTGTGTACTACTCATACTGCTCGCTTAATGGTGAAACATTTAGCGACGCTGGTTTATCAAGCAGTTCGTGTGCAACAGGTGATTTCTGCGGCCATCTTGAGAATCCAGCACGGGTTTCTACCCGAACAAAATATTCGTGAATTGCGTATACAGCTCAAGGAATTCCAAACAATTGTCGAAGCAATGGAGCTCACCGAAGCTCGAACGCAAACTCGTCAGACACTAAAGTAGGCTCATGCAGTCTCTCAATCTCTTGCATAATAAACTTGCCCTGATCAGGCACAATCTCTAGTAGCAGACGCGCCAACTCCTTCTTGGAGAGTGTCCAACCCCGCTTCCACTGGGTAGGACGTTTAACGGTGAGAACCATCTGTGAAGTGCGAAGCTCGATCTTGTTTGGAAGATCCGGGTTGGAACGGTACACGGATGTGAGATCTGTCTCGAGACCATCGCGCTCCTTGCGAAGTTGAGCCGCAACTGCATTTGCCTCGGCGAGACGACGTGTGACATCAACGAGGCGGGAAAGAGGGGTCGTAAGGGTCTCCATTGAGTTTGCATTCCCTACGAATCCGTAGTTCCGTTTTTAACCTCGGTAACAAACAATGTCGGTGGATAAAGCCGAAGTCGAACGTCTCCGTACGGTCTACAATAAAGAACATCCCTCTGAACCACCTGTTCCACGTGGATCGACGGAAGCCGTGTGGGGAGACCTTCGGAGCCGATTTCATTCTCAATGCAAGTCTGGAGCACCTGCATGCGTGATTACGTCAATGCTCTCCAAGGCCAAGGCGCCAAAAGATTGGGCAGAGAATCGTCACGAATGGTTGTCATCGGACGACATTGACGCTGTGGAAAACAAGTACGAGAAGCTGTTTGAAGATTACTACTTTATCGGGTGCGTGCCCATCGACTTTGATTTGAAATCCGACACGTCCAAATGTTTAGTATCAACACTGTGTTCCCTGAAGCTCGATAAACTGTATGCCAAAGGGTACCATCGCATCGGGATTGTGATCAATACAGATGTCCACGACGGTCCGGGGGAACACTGGGTTGCAGTATACTGCGACATGCGTCCCGAGCTCGAGTATCCGCGTGTGACGTACTTTGACTCCTATGCCATGCATCCAGAACCGCAAATCCGTGTCCTCATGAACCGCTGGAAAGAACAGGCTGATGCCATGCACATTCACCCGCATCAGATGCACATGACGTACAATACGACTCGGCATCAACGCAAGGAGTCGGAATGCGGTATGTACTGTCTGTACTTTCATCTTTGCTGTTTGAATGAAGTGTCGATGGATAAACGTGTCCCCGATGAAGTGGTCAATGCGTTTAGGGATACCTTGTTCAAGATCCCTAGAAAGTAAATGTACGGGCGCGAGGTGCTTGAAAAGGCGGTTGAATGGCATCCGGAATCCAGGGCGGCACGTGTGCTTCTCGACAACTTCCACCACTTTGTAGCACTTGGACCTTCATTTCATCCCGGATGTGGAAGTTACATGATGAACGGGCAGGAGTATACATACCAACTCGAAACCCTGCGGAAACAGGAAGCACTGTTTCGTGCCGGCGAACGTGCGCGTCATGTTCTCGAAGTTGGGGTCTACCTTGGCCATTCGCTGCTGATTTTGTTATGCTCAAATCCGGATCTTCAGATCACATGCATTGACAATGACCCTCAATTTTCTCCATCCGCAGTAGAGTACCTGAATCTGCACTTTGAAAACCGCGTTACCTTTATTCTCGGCGATGCGATTTCGGTACTCGAATCCCTTCCTGCCAAGACGTTTGATATGATCCATATTGATGCTGACCATCTACGTCCAGCTGTCTCGGCACAGTTTTACCGATCAATTCCTCTTGCAAGGCCCGGTGCCACACTTGTATTTGACGATTACGAGGCTACGAAAGTCCTCATTGATTCGTGGATCTCGAGGGGAATCCTTCTGCATGTCACAACACCGTGGTGTTTATGGACGAATATTGTCACGCAATTGACATAATGGATACTCTTCCCGCTATCCTTGCATTAGGGTTGGCCGCGTACATCCTGTCGGACGAGATTCGATCAAAGATGGGTGGAGACGAACCAACACATTCCGGACGGTTATGCGACTACCGTTGCCCCGGTGTGGTCTTCAAACCGATTTCTGCGGCCCTGGCAAGAGGTGTTCGGTTACTTGAAGTGCATATTGCCCCGGACCCGTCTGGCGAACCTTTGGTCATGAAACGCATCGATGATGAATATGATGGCGATAGTTTCGAGTCCGTGTGTGTCACTCTGGTCAATGAGGCGTTTCCCAGCGAGTATCCCTTGATCCTGTCAATTGTGCCACACACCGATTCAACTGTGACCTTGAATCGCGTGGCGTACCACCTTAAGACCACCTTGCATCGTCAGATTCTGGAAACACAAGAGTCCGTTGATCAAATGCTTCTTGGCCAATTGGCGAACAAGCTCGTGATTGTTGCGGGACCTGAAGTGCGTGGATCCAATCTTGAGAAACTCGTCTCCTTGTCGTGGGGATCGAGTGCCTTGCGTCGTCTCGAATACTCCCAGGCTGTTCATCCTCGTGATCCCGAAGAGCTCCGTGCGTACAATCGCGACCACATTACGTTGGTGGGTCCGACGCGCGTGTACCCGGATGCGCCTCTGTCCGTGTACACGTACGGCTGTCAGTGGAATCTATTTGGAACTGGTTCAGGATTTGAAGCTGTTCCTTGAAGTGTGCAACCAGGGCTCGCAATCGCTCCAATTCTGCAAGAAGTGTGGCGCGTTCAGATTCTTCGCGAGCTAAAAGAGTGTGTAAAAAGCTCGGCATGAAAAGTATTCTACGCGTATCAATAAATGGCAAACAAGTGGCTCATGCACGTTAAGAAGACAATGAAGACGATGAAGGCCAAGGGCACCTACAAGAAGGGTGAGGGCCTGAAGCAGGTGATCAAGGCGGCCAAGGCGACGTACCACAAGGGTCACAAGGGCGGTGCCGACGAGGATGAGAAGGAGGAGGAGGACAAGAAGGAGGATGAGGCGGAGGAGGAGGACAAGAAGGCTTCGGCCCTCTTCGATGGCGGTCGTCGTCGCCGCACCCGCCGCCGCACTCGCCGTCACCACTGAAACGCCACAAACATAAAGTAAACTGCAAGGCTCGCCATCGCGAGCATATACAAGCCTAAAAAGTAATCAGCCTCTGGTGAGCGATTCGCCTCGTCTTTTTCATGTCTCGAGCTTTCGTGCCATTTCGGCAGGTACGCCCGTGATAGGTCCGTTTGGAACATCCGCTCTTATAATACGCTACATGATGCGCATATCCCTTAAATGACGGTAAGGAAGCCCGGAACTTGCGGGACAACATCTTCAGCAAGCCGTACACCCACCGCATGTACGCTTCCCGCGACCCTAGCTGCAGGGGATGGGCAATCAGGTAGTCTTCGAATGGTTCGTATGGATACACTTTTGCCAAGGCTGAAAAGAACTTGATTTGCGTATGTTTCCATTCATCCGTCAAGTCATCCGGGTAATTCCGAGATATGGCAAACAAAAAGTCACGTCCCGGAACCACATGCGGCCGGTGGGCACGCATCGTTTCGTACCGGTGCTTGATTTCTTCAAAGGACGGATCGGGGCCGGGGTCTGGGACTTTCGGATCATCGTGGCATTGAGTCCGCAGCTTGTTGTTCACTTTATTATGCAATTCGTACAACCAATGAGCAGGGTCTCCTTTTAGCGGGTGGTTCGCCATGAACTCTGCAGTCGATGCCCGGCAAAACTTGCACGGCACGATGTCCTTGAGCATGGACAATACTGGTTCAGGATGGGGGCCAAAGGAGATCAAATGAAACAATTGCCATCCGGGTGGACCCCAGAAGAGTGTATCCATTGTTACTGGATGTAAAAAGATTCTATGGTAACATCAAATGCTCGATAACAAGGATCTCATCATTCTGACGGCTGCATTCTACCTGGGCAGTGTGGTGGCGGCGTTTTTCAAGGCGGTGACAACTGGTCTCATCACCCCGATCCTCGCCCCGGCCGCGTCGGCGGGCAAGGGTGTGTCGACGCTCACTGTGCAGGTGGGCAGTGCCAAGCTGATGGTTGGCGAAGTCATTGAGTCTTTGGTCAATCTCATTGTGTCCTTTGCCATTGTTATCTTTACGATGGGACTCCTGCGCACGTACGTCCTCTCCAAGATCGGTGCGGCCCGCGGTGGTCGTCCCGAGTATTAAACAATCCTGAACCCAGTCCACCCACCCTTGGGCAACTTTCCGAATCGCGCCTCGAGTCGCTTGAACATTTCCCCTGCAGCAATCCGTCCAGCCTCATTATTGCGCTTCCACTCCTGGAATGCAATACTGACGTCATTCTTGTTCACAACCATCGTCTCATCCGTCTCCTCCACAATCTGGATCCGATCCGTCATGAACTTGGCGATCAGGTCATTGTCGTCCTTGTACTCGGACGTGTACACCATAACCTTCTCCGGGGGCGTCAGCTTGCGGAACCCATGCCCCTCCTTGAAGAGATGGATCAGGTATGTCATGAACACTGTCGCCCACTCCGGGGACACCACCTTTTGCACGAACGACTCGTCAATGCGCTTCTCGTGAGGCATCTTGGGATCGTGCACGAACTTGGTCGGGAAATCAATCACCACCAGACGGCGCCACGTACCTCCATCCTGCGTCGTGATCTTTGGCTTCTCATTGCATGCAAAGTTGAAGCGCGCCTGGAGATCGAAATCAATCATCTGCTTCGAGCCCTGGTACAGATCACGGCACGTAATCTTCTCCGACGACGCCAACTCCTTCATGAGTCCCGTATTGATCGACACCTGCTCATCCGGCTCCTGCATGGTGACGAAGCGACGTCCCTTCATACGGACCAACTCGGGTGCCGCGGCCGACGACTTGTTACGCGCCTGGGTCAGCAACGAGATCGGGGCCTTGCAGCAGTAATCGCCCAGAGCCGTTGACATCAAGTTCATCAACATGGACTTGCCATTCGACCCGGATCCCGTCAGGATATGGAACTTTTGCGCTTCATTGAATCCACTCAAGACCGTGGACAGGTAGGATAGAAAGTATGTGCGCACCTCGTGGTCCGGGAGCACGTCGTGGAGGAACTGGTTCAGTTCGTCCCAGCACTCGTACGAATAGTAAGGCCTGTCCGGATCATAATCGAGATTCGTGCAGAAGGATACACAGTCCTCGGGCTTTCCATCACGGAACGTCATGGTCGCCACATCAAAGACGCCGTTGCGAAAGGCCATGAGATTCTTGTTCTCATCGAGCTTCTCGGCAAACTCTTCATTCAAGAAGAGCTCACGACACTCCTTCATGACATTCTCCTTGAACTTGGTGGTCTTGAGCTTGAGACAGATGGTCAGGTATGCAGACTTGAGCTTTTCTGCATTGCACTTGGCACAATTCGCATCGGACTCCTTCTTGTCGTGCGTGCAATCGTCCATCAGCATCGACTTCATACCCTCTTCAATCTCCTTCTTGCGATACTGCTTCCACACTGAATCGGAAAGGTGTACGTACAGAGAGACACCCTTGTCCGTCTCCTTCCACGTATGCCCCAGGAACCGGTACCATGCCGATGCACTAAAGCGAGCGCAGACAAACTGATCGCGAAACATCGAGTACACGACCAAGGCCACGTCGTGCTCCGTACCCGTCTTGGCCGACTCTTCAACCAGCTTCTCTGCATTGGTCCTCTCAATGTCCGTGTACCTGTCCGGGTTATCTTCGCGCGACCACTTGCGCAGCGTGTCGACACCTGCACGCGCACCGTCATTGCGGAACCCGAAGGAATTCCACTTTGAAATGGATTCGCGCTCATTGTAGTCCTTGAACTGACTGCTGAACTCTAGCCAGGTCGTTTCCAGATCCGGGTGGATGTTCTTGAGGCAATGGCCCACGGCAATCCACTTGTCGTAGACTTCGTAGCGATCGCGATTCAGATTCATTGCGTGGGCCTCGTAATACTTCTTGAGCATGTCCGTCAGGGGCTGCAGCATGCGGATGGGAGACGAGCCACGCGATCCCGGATCTCCACGGGTCAATGGCCGGCCGCGCGATGGAACAATCGCCTTGCCTCCCGAAATCCGGGTTTCGTCATCCTCGCGACTCAAAGACTTTCCCTCCTCGGTCAGTGGCGTCTCCTCGGACGTGTCGGCGCGAATCGAGAACTTGCGCACCGTCTCCGGCGTTACCATGCGCATAATATCGTACTGATCCACCGTCTCCACCTCAACGTCACCATCTGCAGGGTCATAATTCAGAATGTACCGGACCTCGTAACACTGGGCATTCGGGTCCTTCTTCTTGGATCCAAGCAAGGTCCAGTTGCTCGTGTGTGTCAGCGGCGACGGATCATAGACCTTCTTCCAATCATCGGCAAGGCCCAGCTTGGGAAAGTACGACTCCATATTCTGCACCAGTGCCCTGCGGATCGTCTCCTCAATGTATCGGTTGGTCTTGAGGGACGGAATGACAATGTGGATTCCGGACTTGGAGCGGTTCTTGACCTTCTCGAACGTAGGCTGATCCTTTTCAAGAACAAACACCTCGGTCACTCCTTCGATCTTGAGATAGCGCTTGGCTTCGGACATGTAATCCTTCATGAAGGCAACCACCTGCTCCTGTGTGTGCTTGTGCGTCTCCTGGACTCCATTGTAGATGAAATCGAGGTCTACGCGCATAGCCCCAATCTTGGTCCCCTTTTCCGTCATGGTCAGGGGGCCATTCTTGTGGATATGATCGCAGTAGAGCTTGTAGAACTCCGGCATATCTGTACTGTCGACGCGGTAGGATCCGTAGGGAGGACCCATGAAATTGTGCGTATCGTCACCACTGCCCTTTTCCGCCTTCCGTTCCGGCTTGTCGAGAAACTGAAAGAAAGTGGATTGGGCCATTCCTGTGTTATTGCCTCGACTCCTTTTGGCGGAGGTGTCCGTTTTTAACGCACAAATCTGGATTTTAATGTTGCCCGACGCCCCCGTGTCCTGCGGGTCGTCCGATGCCGCCGCTTCCGACCCATGCCAGATACCCTGTTCATGTTCCCCAGAAATTGGTTGAGTGAAAGATAGATACTTTTTCGTTGATCATCTTTGCACGCAATTTTCCATTCGCCCTCAAACATAAACTGCAATCTATCTACACCTTGACTATCTAACCGGATGTCTATATCAACAGCAGAAAAGTCAATACCGGCATCTTCCTGATTTTCAGTAAACCCTAACGGATACACCACCTCAAACTTAAACTGCTCTCCCCTGTAATCGGCGTTGGATTGGAAGGGTTGAGGGGTATACGTATAGATACCACGTTTCCCCTGAACATACTGCGCGTGCCTTTCTGCGTTAAATGCTTGAATTGCAACCGTTATATCGTGAATAAATTTAGCGTATGCTTCAGCTGGAACGTCTCCGAAAATAGATAAAAATGTGAGATAGATATTCTTATTTGCAAGCGCTGATTCTCTTGGCCTATTTACGAGCATCCTGGGCATTACTATCCTTTGAGACAATACCTTGCATAGGTACAATGTGTTATAGCCGGGAGTCGAGCCTCAAGACATCCCTCGTGTCGGGCACCGCGATTGTGTACTTGTTGATGTCCGGGATTCCCCACTTTCAATGGCTGGGTGTGGCATTGTTTGGGTGGTGTGCGATGCAGTTTGATGAGTTTCTGTTATGGTCAGAGAATCCACGCGAAGGATGCACAGAGACTAACAAACTGATAACTGCAACCTTAATCCCACTTGCAGTGTTTCTTCAAGGTGTGACTGCTATGCTCGGCGCATTCTTTGTCTACCCTGCAAGCACGCTCAAGCCGTACGCTATTGGATGGGTAGTTCTTTCGGCTGCAACTGTGTATGCGATGCATTTCCACAACCCCGACAAGCTGTGCACTACCGTGACAAAGGAAGGCCACCTGAATTGGGCACGTACTTCAGACTGGAGCCACACCCCCCTCACCCGGATAAGTATGGGGTATTACTATTGGGCATTTGTCATCTTTTTGCCCCTTCTCTATCTCTGGAACCGCAGTCTTCTCTTTCTTGCAGCTCTCACCACTCTTCCGGCGATTGGGTTCTACTATGGACAAACTACAGACTCTGGAGCCAGTATCTGGTGCTACTACACGAGTTGGTCTAGTGCGATCGCTGCACTTGGGTTGTTCTTGAAGCAGGCTGGGATCTATGATGTGCTCCGGGCCCCTTAAAAACGAAATCTGGATTCGTAACGAAACGGGAGTTGGGCCCCTCAACCATCACTTTCAATACACTCTCTCTCTCTTTCAACACAAGAATGTCTCACTTCATGTTCGTCGGTACACCCGTCACACGCCAAGAGGAACTCTGCCGCATCACCAATCAACAGATCGAGCGCGAACACATGGTAGAGTCATGGCGTGTCGCCGCACTCACAGACGAGGAACGCCGCGACGAACAATTTGAGCGTGACGAACGTAAGTTAAACAGTACAGGAACATGCGGGAAACACGGATTCAGCGAGGAACGCGTGAAGGAGATTATCGCATGGTCCACTGCGAAGTGGCGGCGACTCAACCCGGAGAAGGCAGCAGCGAGTGATGCTGGCTGGGCAGCGATCCGTGCCACACAAGAAGCGGACGCAGAGAAGGAGCGGTTGCGTGTAGAGGCAGAAGCGAACCGAGTCGCACTCTGGCGAGCACAAAGGACGGAGTTTGAGGCAGCGCGTCGCCGGCGCCCGCAGGTGCATGACGTACCTGCCAAGAAGAAGGCAACAATTGTCAATGGCGTTCTGACGTGGGCCTAAAAAACGGAAACAACAACTTTTTACATGTAGAGGGCAAATGGATCCTCCCAAGACACGCCGCGAAACCAAAAAGACTGCAAAGGAGAAGCGCGCAGACGTTTACTCGGCTCGTCACGTCCGAAAAACGGAAGCCTTGAAAACAAAGACAAAGAAGACACAATGAGCTCTCTTCTCTTTTGCAAAAAGTGCGACAATATGCTCTACGAGATTGTTGAGAAGGAGGATGGGGCCTTCCGCACGTGCCGCAAGCCGGACTGTGACTATGAGGAGCCGGTGACCAATGAGAATCCGATCGTATACGACCACGAGATTCATCGAGACACGTCTGTGCAGTACTCGATCAATCCGTACTTGAAGTACGATTCAACGCTCCCTCGCTTCACAACCATGGTGTGTCCGAACCGCTCTTGTGCGACCCGCGCTCCCGGACAAGTGTCGGACATTGTTGGCATGAAGCTCGATGCAACAAATGTAGTGTGGATGTACCAGTGTGCGGTTTGCGACAGCATGTGGAAGCAGAATGGAAAGGCGGCCAAGACGAGTTAGTTGAGGAAGAATATATCCTAGCAAAGAATAAACACTATGGGCGGTGGTCTTCTTCAACTCGTTGCCTATGGTGCACAGGATGCATACATTACTGGAAATCCTCACATTACCTTCTGGAAGGTGATGTACAAGCGTCACACGAACTTTGCCATGGAGTCGATGCGTGTGAACTTCACGGGCGCCCCGACCTGGGGCCAGCGTTCCGTCGTGGTCGTTAAGCGCAACGCTGACCTAATGTACCGGACTTACCTTGAACTCACGCTGCCTGACACGACCTCTCCGTCCATCTCGTGGACTCTGGGTGCCGCGCGCCGTCTCGGCTACCTCATGATTGATCGCGTGGAGATTGAGATTGGCGGTCAGATCATGGACCGCCACTACGGCGAGTGGCTTTTTCTCTGGGAGTCCCTCTCGGCTCCTTACGATCAGAGTGTCAAGCTGGACTCCATGCTTGGCGGCAACCAGGGTGGATCCACGTCGACGCTCACCTCGTGCAATGGTCGTCCGTCGGTTCTCTACATCCCCCTCTCGTTCTGGTTCAACCGCAACCCGGGTCTGGCCCTGCCGCTCATTGCCCTCCAGTACCATGAGGTTCACTTCAACTTTTACTTCCGCAAGGCTACGGACCTGGTCTATGGCACCCCGGGAACTGCGGGCACGATCCCCTCCCAGGCTGCACTCCTCCCGGCCCCCCGCGAGGCTGCCCTGTACATTGACTACATCTACCTCGACACGGAGGAGCGCCGCCGCTTTGCCCAGCAGACGCACGAGTACCTGATTGACCAGCTCCAGTTCAATGCCCAGCAGTCCCTGACCACGCCTAACTGCCGCCTGGACCTGACGCTGAACCACCCGGTGAAGGAGCTGGTGTGGGTGTTCCAGGATGCCCGCAAGTGCGATTGCGGCTCGACCACCTCGATCGCCGATGGATACACGCAGCCGTTCAGCTATGACGACATTGCCGGACGTTGCCGTATCCAGATCAACGGCCAGGACCGTTTCGATGAGCGTTATGGCGACTACTTCTGGAAGGTCCAGCCCTACCAGCACCACTCGGGCGGTGGCTTCTTCCCGAGCCGCGAGGATGTAATTACGGCGTCTATCTCCACTGCAACTGCCACACTGTGCACGATCACATCCAACGTCCTCACGGTTCCCAGCGGCTCGTCCTTGTCTGGCACGATCCGTATCGGTATGCTCATCACCGGCACGGGTGTTACTAATGGCACGTACGTCACGGCGTTTGGTACGGGCTCGGGCGGCGTGGGCACATACATTGTGAACAGCCCGCAAACGGTGTCGTCCTTCTCGGCGACGTTCACGCTGCAGGATGATGACCTCCCGCAGTCGAACCCGATCAACGTCTACTCGTTTGCCCTGAAGCCCGAGGAGCACCAGCCGTCCGGCACGTGCAACTTCTCGCGCATCGATACCACGACCCTGGTGTTTGATAGCAAGGTCAATGGCGGTGTGGGCACGTACCCGACCCCGGCCTACCCGTACCTGTTCCGCCTCTACGCCGTCAACTACAACATCTTCCGTGTCATGTCTGGCATGGGTGGCCTGGCCTACAGCAACTAAAGTTGCTTCCTTCCACCAACTAAATCTAGAATCTATACTAAATGGCGGACAACCCCGCTGCTCAAGAAGGGTTTAATCCCCGTTTCCCATTTCAGCAACCGATTCAAGGTTGGATAGAAGGACACAAGAACGAGTTGGCGGATCTAGGTGTAAGTACCGAAGCTGGTCCCGTTCAACCTTTGACGATGACTGTGACGCAACTTCTTGTTATGGGTCTTCTGAAGCGTGTCACGAATTTAGAAAGACAAACTGACAATATGGATCGGGCGATTATGCAACTAGGGTATATCCCCCGGGGCGGTCGGACGCGTCGGCGTCGTCACACCCGCGTATTAGGCGTGCAATGACCAATGCCCAAGGTTTGCTGCATCATGATCGGAGCAGGCTTTCCGGGACCCGGGCACTTTACGTGGTCGTGACCCAGAATATGTCCAATTTCGTGCGAGACCATGTATTGACGGTACTCCTCCAACGGCAACTTGCTCTCTTTGGATCCGTGCATCCATCGTTGCGAGTTCAGAAACACATGTGTGCCCCCCAACTCTGCACAACTCAAATTTCCATCTCCGCATCGCGCCCGAATGGTCGCCGGAGATGAGAGACGGATGATAATATCCGGACGTTCCTTCACAAGTTCAAAGTGATACCCCTTGCCTTCCCATCCATCCGGATCAGCAAGATAAATCTGCAAGTCACGCACAAAATCCTTCTGCGAGAATCGAACGTCGTAATCAACGGATGCAGTATAACGCATTGTATTGATGGGAAACGAAAAGTTTGAACACTATCAACGGATACTTTATGCTCACATCGAACCAATTCAACGACCTTTACGGTCAAATTACCAACCATCTTGCAACGGCCATGGATCAACTTGAAAACCAAGATCAGGGAGGTGCGTTGCGGCGTGAACGCGGTGTATCGACTGAAGAAGTTGTAGATCTCGTGTGTCGTCAGTTGCGTGAAGCCGAGATTCCGTTGAATCCGCGTATAGGCGATGACGACTTGCAGTCAATCACCGTGAATGGCGTTACAAAGGAACAGCAAGTGGATCGCCACGTGTACGTGAACGATCGACTCGTGTGTGTTATCGAGTGTAAGGCCTATCTGGACTCGTGCATGTATGACCGGGCATGTACAGATTTCCGCACCATGCGTCTCCGGTACCCGGGAGTCAAGACGATCATTCTTGCCCTGGAGAATGCCATATCCGATGCCGCAGTTACCTTTACGAATGCTCGAGACGGTGGATGTGACCATATCGTCTACTTGTGCAAGGGGAAGCGCCGATCCGACCGGCCCCTGTACCGCAGCCAGTTCCGCAAGGTCATTGAACGTGACGCACTACAAACCCTCGTTACCCTCCTAATTTCCTGCGTGTAAACAATGCGGGGTGGTCTTCGTAGGAGACTCGTCGAAGAACTTAAAAAGAAAGGTGAATATCTCGCACTAGTCACGGCATTCTATAAGAATCCTACACCGGAAAACTACGACGCATTGTTAGGTTATATCAGTGATGCAATTGACCCTGATCTTGAAGAGGGTGATTTGGAGAAGCTGCAAACATTTATCAAACAGCAACTACAGGAACATGCTCTCAAGTTTGAAGACTTTGTATATTACGAGCTTTCTCGCGAAGACCTACCCGATGCCGAGACATGTAAGGATGTGATGACTCTTGATCGGGCACCCGGCGGAACGCCAATGACGTACTATTATCGCATCGACCAAGCGGTAGATGGCTATAAACTTCGCATTGGCGCCGGATCGATCGGATGCATGACAACTGCTAATTACACTGCGTGGGATAAGGCCGTTGTAACCGGGGCATTCGATGGGAACCCTTATTATGGAGTTACTCTTTCGCGTACGGGCGCGCGCGATGAGACTGGAGCCTTCGTTGGTCCTTCAGTAAAGACTTTTTCTATGCCGCCTGCGCCGTCTGGTGGACGTCGAGCGAAAAAGACGCGCCGTTCTGCGAAGTCTACGACCACCCGCAGGAGGAGAAACCGTCTTCTTCATAAGAGTTAGACCACTTTCGTGTAATATGTTCAAATAGCGAACTTGTTCAGGCGTGTCACGAGTCTCGTCTACGGTATATCCATACCTTGCATGGATCGCAATAGTATCCGGTAGTGCAACGAGAAACACGGTAACTGGCTCACGTGTGCGCTGCAGTATGCTCTTTTCGAATTCTTCATTCAGTCTTTGACCACGTTTCTGTCCGCAAATGAACCTCCGTACAACCGTAGTTGGATCTATATAATCGTACAAAATCACACCTACCGGCCCTCTGCCAAACAGCAATCCGATGATTCGACCGTCTGGCCAACCTTGGATGTCTAGATAGTCGTCAACATACCCAGCGTGAAGACCGGCGGGGAGTTGTCCCGGTCTGTTTACAGTACATAGTTCTTGGGTCATTAATTTCAGACCTTCGACACTGTACCCAGCTTGCAAGAAGCCGGCCTTGTCGTATTCGACATACTCCTCCATTAATGAAAAACGAAGACTTGTTTCTACTTCAATGGAGAAATCAAAAATGAAGTGCCCCCACTGCCTCAAGAAGACGCATCTTACGTACTCTTGCAAGTGTGGAGTTGAGTTTTGTGTCAAGTGTCGTCTTCCGGAGATTCACGCGTGCTCTCCCCCCAAGCCGATTGTCAAGTTAGAGAAGATTGTTGCAGATAAGATGCCAGAAAGGGTTTGATACATGGAATGGGATTCGAACCCATGAGACTTGCGTCAGCAGATCTTGAGACTGCCACCTTCACCACTCGGTCATCCATGTAGATTCTGCTCCAGAAGACGGAGCACGGCCGGGTATGCTGTAATGTATTCCTTGGACCATTTGGGTGTAGACTTGAATGGCGGGCGGTTCCTGTACTCGTCAATGACCTTCGCATCCATCTCCGGACTGCGTGGGGGTACCACCTTTTTGGGTGCAGGTGGAGTCTCGATCTCCATCCTGCCCGCGTGCAGGGTGCAGAACTCATCGATACCCACTCGCGCCTCGAGGTGCAG
>Ga0208618_1000019_pt1 | contig 81966 bp, 82 predicted proteins | sample CryBogCBE18Jul08_FD_184585 | JGI IMG/M metagenome (GOLD analysis project Ga0208618, IMG submission 184585) | Freshwater microbial communities from Crystal Bog, Wisconsin, USA - CBE18Jul08 (SPAdes) | ecosystem: Environmental > Aquatic > Freshwater > Lake | place: Crystal Bog, Wisconsin, USA...
TGAGAGAGGGTGTCAGGACTTGTAAGAAGGTTTTTTCTTGTCCAGGAACGCTTGCAAGCCAAGTTTTGCGTTGGGGTGGTACAAGTTTTTCACAAAGTTTTCACGCTCCTCATCCAAATGCGTGCTCAAGGATTGGCCGTGTGCGTGGTTCAAAAGTGCCTTCACACTGGCCAGCGCATTGGGTGCTCGTTCATTGAGTCTCTTGGCCAAGGCCAAAGCCTGCTCGAGTGCTTTACCGGGCTCGGTGAGCTCGTTGATGAAGCCGTGATGCGCCAAGGTCTGTGCGCTCACCTTGCCCCCGAGCATCAAGATCTCAGAGCACAAAGCCCTTGGTAATTGGCCAGCCAAGTTCCAACTCCCACCAGCGTCGCTTGAGAGCGCAATGGAGGTGTAGGCCATGACGAAGATGGCATTTTGTGCGCTGACCACAAAATCGCAGTTCAGTGCAAGGGAAAAACCCGCTCCAGCGGCAGCCCCTTCCACCGAGGCGATCACGGGCTTGGAGCACACGCGAACGCTCTCCATCCAGTGGTGCAGGTTTTGGATGTTTTCGTCTTGACCCTGTGGGGGAAGATCAATTTGGTTCAAAAGCCGCTGGACGTTGCCTCCTGCACAAAAGTGCTCACCCTCACCTTGGATGATGATGGTCTTGATGTGCTTGGAGCCATCGGCTTGTTGGATGGCCTCGGTTGCAGCGCTCACCATCTCGGGGCTCAACGCGTTGCGCGCACTTGGGTTGGAGAGTGTGAGGATCAAGGTCTCATCCACCGAGGTGCTTTTGAGTTGAGCGCTCAAGCTTGAATCTCCTCATGCAACAAACTCAAACCCAAAGCCGCACGCCTTCTCAGCCATGGGCTTGGGCGATAGCGGGGGTCGCCGTAGACCGTTTGCATGTTAAAGAGGATTTCAAACACATTTTGCACCCCCAACTCGTCTCCCATGGAGAGGGGCCCTTTGGGATAACCCAGTCCCAAGGGAACAGCGCGGTCTAAATCGCTGGGCGTGCACACCGATTGCTGGCAGATGTCGCTGGCGATGTTGACGATACAGGCCAATACCCTTTGCGTCACAAAGCCTGCGCTGTCCCTCAAGGTGCTGACAGGCTTGGCATCCGAGCCCAAGAGCACTTGAGCCTGTTGCAGCATATCGTGCCTGAGGCTTGGGTTGGTACAAATTACTCGACGTTTGGTTTTTGAATCCGGCACCAGCATGTCAATGCCAATGGTGCGAGCCGGGTCAAGTGCGAAGAGGACCGCGCAGGTGCTCACATCCAAACCCAAAGGGGCCACGATGCAAAGTGCGTGTTCGCTGGGTGAGGGTGCGCTCTCCAATCGGGCACCCAAAGAGAGCAACAATGCTTTGAGCTCTTCCAGGCGTGCCGCTTTGGGGTGGATCCAAACAGGTGCCAAAGACCTGGTGCCGTTGGTGAATTCGGCTTTGACGCTCTCGCTGGCGCCGTTGGATAGGGTTGGGTACTGCGCCAAGCCGTCCACGTATTGATAAAAGCCTTCCCCCACTTTTTTGCCAACCATGCCGCCAGCCAAGCGCTGTGTGGTGATGTAGTTGGGGCGGTAGCGAGGCTCTTCGAAATACTGATGGTAAATGGACTCCATCACGGGGTGTGAGACGTCTAGGGAGGTCAAATCCATCAACTCAAAGGGCCCAAGCTTAAAGCCCGCTTGGTCCTTTAAGATGGCATCGATGGTGGCGTGCTCGCACACGCTTTCGCTCAAAATTCTCAGCGCCTCTGTGGGAAATGCACGCCCTGCGTGGTTGATCACAAAGCCAGGGGTGTCTTGGGTCAGAATGGTGGTGTGTCCAAGCTCGCAGCCATACTGCAAGAGCTCTTGCGCCAAAGCGGGGTCTGTTTTAAGGCCCTTCACAACCTCAATCACGCGCATGAGGGGTACGGGGTTGAAAAAGTGAAAGCCTGCAAGTCTTGAGGGCTGCTTCATGCCCGAAGCAATGGAGGTGATGCTCAAAGAGGAGGTGTTGCTTGCGAAACGACAAGAGGGTGAGCAAATGTCTTCAAGGCGTTTGAACAACTCTTGTTTCAATGGGAGTTGCTCCAAAATTGCCTCAATCACCAAGTCGCAGCTCGAGAGGGCTTCAAGGGAATCCACCACTTCAATTCGGGAGAGAAAGGATTGCGCGGCTTCGGTTGAGATTTTGTTTTTTTCAGCCAACTTGAGCCACAGTGACTCCAGTTGGGTGCGAGCCCTTTGAGCTGCCCCTTCTTGCTTGTCGAACAAATGAACGACTGAGCCTGCTTGTGCGCACAACTGGGCAATGCCTTGTCCCATGGCGCCGGTGCCCACCAAAGCGATGTGCTTGAATTGAGGTTGCATATCTGATTTTTCCAGTTGATCTGATGTGGTTTTTCGCCTCACCTGTGACGACAGTCAGAGGATAGAGCAAGGTTGCTTGAGTTTACTTGCGCTTGAATTCAAGCGCCAAAGGGTTGGCCACGTGAGTGGGGTGGCCTTGGATGAAATTGACCACATTGTCAAAAGCCATTCCGAAATAGAGTTCATAGGTCTCTTGTTCAACGTAGCCGATATGGGGAGAGCAAATGCAGTTCTCTAACTTCAAAAGCGCATTGCCCGCAGTGATGGGTTCACTCTCAAAGACATCCACTGCGGCCAGCCCAGGGCGACCTTGGCTCAATGCGTTAGCGAGTGCGTCGCTCTCGACCAGTTCTGCCCTAGACGTGTTGACAAAGGTGGCGGTGGGTTTCATGAGCGCCAAGTCCTCGGCTGTCACCAGGCCACGGGTTTGGTCATTGAGCCTCAAGTGCAGACTCAAATAATCGGCGTTTGAGAAAAAATGCGCCTTGTCAGGACAAGCGCTGAAGCCCAGTTCTGCGGCCTTTTGGCGTGAGCTCTCGCTACCCCAAACGATGACATTCATGCCAAACGCTTTGCCATAATGAGCCACCATCTGTCCAATTTTGCCAAACCCCCAAATGCCCAGTGTTTTGCCGTGGAGGTTGCTACCCAGACAAAAATTGCGCGGCATGCTTGCAGACTTCAATCCCGATTGTTGCCAGATGCCGTGTTTGAGGTTCCCAATGTATTGGGGCAGTCTTCTGGCAGCCGCCAAGATCAAAGCCCAGGTGAGCTCAGAGGGTGCAATCGGAGAGCCAGAGCCTTCGCTCACCACGATGCCCAACTTGGTGCAAGCGTCAATGTCCAGGTGAGAGCTGATCTTGCCGGTTTGAGAGATCATGCGCAGTTTGGGCAGCTTCTCCAGCAAGGAGCGACTCAAGTGGGTGCGTTCGCGAATCAACACCAATACTTCAGCATCCTTGAGCCTTGCCACCAATTGCCCCTGTCCCTTGATGGTGTTGGTGTAGACCTTGTGCGTGTAACCATGGAGCTTGGATGCGCACTCAAGCTTACGAACCACGTCTTGGTAGTCGTCAAGGATCACAATGTTCATGTCGATGCGAAAGACCTTGACGATTGATCAAGGAGGGGTAGCACGGCAGAGAATGACTCGCCCCTTTGAATCTTTTTTGGATGAGCTACCTGTGGGGTTGTAAAACCCTCTCTAGATTCTTGCGCTCATCAATCCCTTTGCCATGAACGCTGTGGCTCATGTGTTTCAAAGGATTTTGACGCGTGTCTTGTTCAAGTCCCAAGTGTATTTTGAGAGGGTGCACCAGACGCATTGTGCACCCAAATTTCAGCCAATCAATGGGTGAGTCTTGAATTTTCCAACATCACCAAACGATCCAACTCGGCACACACATCTCTCATGCTGCCAGAAATCACCATGCGACCTGCGGTATTTTTGCGAGCCTCGGTCTCAACGATGCGGGATACCCTGAGAGGCTTTTTTGCAACAAGTGAGTGCGTTTGAACGGGTTTTTGCACGGCGCCAGCGGGCTTGTTGCGCCAGCTGGGGGTGATGCTCAATGGGGAGACGCCTTGGCGTTGACTCCAAGACTTGGGAACAAAGTCCACTTTTTGTGTGGTTTGAAAAATGGAAAACAAGCTCAATATGGCAATGCTCATGGTGATCACTCGCTCAAATGTGGTTTGAAAATGGGATTGAATAAAAGGGAAGAGTTCTTGGATTTACATCAGCATGGTGTTGCGAATGAGGCCCACGGCGAGACCTTCAATTTCAAAGGGTTCACCAGGCTCCACGATGATGGTTTGGTAGTCAGGGTTTTCAGGGTGCAATTCAATGAATCCATCCACTCTTTTGAATCTCTTGACGGTGACCTCTTCGCCCAAGCGAGCGACCACGATTTGACCGTTTTTAGCCTCTTTCGTGGATTTGACCGCGAGCAAGTCCCCATCCATGATGCCCACATCTCTCATGGACATGCCACGCACCTTGAGCAAGTAATCGGGCTGCTTTTGAAATAAACTTTGCTCAACGTAGTAGGTGTGGTCCACGTGTTCTTGAGCCAAAATGGGGGAGCCTGCAGCCACTCGGCCAATCAAAGGAAGTGTCAGTTGAGCCAAGCCCTCGATGGGGAGCATCGCTTGAACAAAGCGAGACTGTTGAATCGATTTCAAAGCATCGGACTTCAAGCGAATGCCGCGTGAAGTTCCACTCAAGAGCTCGATCACACCCTTTTTGGCCAAGGCTTTGAGGTGATCTTCGGCCGCATTGGCGGATTTGAAACCCAGTTGCTGTGCAATCTCTGCTCGAGTGGGAGGGGAGCCCGTTTGAGTGATTTTGGCTTTGATCAAGTCCAAGATTTCTTGTTGACGGTCGGTGAGTTTTTGCACGTTATCCATGATTTACCTCCACAATGTGAGTGAGTTGAATGTGTTCAGAAAAGCATTTATCTGTTTTTGCATCCAGTAACTGTATTTTTGATCAGTTATTTTAAAAAATCAATACATGAATTCATCTTTTATGCAAAAAGTTGTTGTTTTAGGCACAGGTGGGACCATTGCGGGACTCAGGGATGACCCCAAAGACCCCAATAGTTACCAGGCTGGCGTGGTCTCAGTTGGAGATTTGGTCTCAAAAGCTGCCAAAACTTCGCAAGTCGTTTTGGAATCGCGACAAATCGCTCAAATAGATAGCAAAGACATGAACCATGGCATTTGGAGTCAGTTGCTCTTGGCCATTGACAATTGCATGCGAGATGATGGGGTGATGGGTGTTTTGATCACCCATGGCACAGACACCATGGAGGAAACAGCGTATTTGATTGCACGATTGATCAAGCCCAATAAACCAGTGGTGCTGACTGGAGCCATGAAGCCCTTTGATGCGCATGAGCCAGATGGACCCAAAAACATGCAAGATGCCTTGTGGGTCATACAAGCGCTTTTTGCGGCAAGTACGCCTTGCGTTTGCGTTGTCATGCATGGCGTGGTGCATTCGCCCTATAAAGTGCAAAAGTTAAACCTTCAAAGCGAGGCTCCTTTTTACTCCAATGCTCCTGCGCCCCAAGGGAGTCAAGAAGCCCTGGGTGTGATGGCTACCTTGGGCGAGCAAGCCAGCACTTTGGCGCTTGAATGGGGCCATCCTCACGCGCACAACGACTCCTTCAATTGGGGCAAGACTCCCACCTTGTCTGCCTTTGCCGCTTGCAACACACCTCCTCGGGTCGAGATTGTCATGAGTCACAGCAGTATGGGCGAGCACAACATGCTGCACACATTGCTCGCTGAGTTAAAGCATTTCAAACTCAACTCGCCCAATTCTCACATGGCTCTGAAGGGCTTGGTTTTGGTGGGGCCCGGCGCAGGAAATCTTCACCAAGCCCTTCATGCCCCTTTGGTTGAGCTCATGCAACTTGGGGTGCGCACTGTGGTGACCCAACGTGCGCCTTGGGGTGGCGGAGGTAAGGGGATTCGTGTGATGCTCAATCACGGCCAGAGCGGATCTCAAACTCAAAGCAAAGGGGAGTCTTTGGAGTTGGGGATCAGTGCGCTTTCTCCCGTGAAAGCAAGGGTTGCATTGATGCTGAGCCTCATGGCTTGATTGGAAACCAAGGACTCAGATCTTGGAGATTGCGCCTAAGGATTGGCTCTCAAGAGTGAGGGCTCGAGCACTTTAAGAGGAGAGGGCTTGAAAAGCTCTTTCTTTGATTTCATCAACGCTGCCCAGTCCACTGATGGCCCTGTAGTGAGGGGCGTGTGGAGCGTCAGATTTGGCCCAATCAGAGTAGTAGCTCACCAAGGGTTTGGTTTGCTCTGAGTAGACTTCAAGGCGCTTTCTAACGGTTTCTTCCTGATCATCTTGGCGTTGAATCAGCGCCTCTCCGGTCACGTCATCGTGATCGGCCACTTTGGGTGGATTGAATCGGACGTGGTAAGTGCGACCGCTGGCCACGTGAACCCGTCTACCAGACATGCGCTCAATGATGGAGTCAAAGGGCACATCGATCTCAAGCACATAGTCCAAATGAACATTGGCCGCTTTCATGGCGTCAGCTTGGGGAATGGTTCTTGGGAAACCGTCAAACAAAAAACCGTTTGCACAATCGGCTTGAGTGATTCTCTCTTTGACCAAGCCGATGATGATTTCATCGCTCACCAAACCGCCTGAGTCCATGACTTTTTTGGCCTCAATGCCCAAAGGCGTACCGGCTTTCACGGCCGCTCTGAGCATGTCTCCGGTGGAGATTTGAGGGATACCGTACTTTTGGCAAATGAAAGTGGCTTGCGTGCCCTTGCCGGCTCCTGGAGCGCCTAAAAGAATCAGTTTCATGCTAGTCCTTAATCGTTTTTTGGTGCAAAGCGCTCAATCGCCCACAGGAGTGGCCTCTTTGCCTTCTCTTTATTTCTAATAAGTGACAAGGATATCACGTCTATTGGTCAATTTTGCCTAGCTTAATGGGCCAATTGTTTTCTCACACGCTCCAAATCCTCGGGTGTGTCAACGCCAGAGGCGCAGACATTTGGGCTCACATGGACCTCGATGGCGTGGTCGTGCCAGAGCACGCGCAATTGCTCCAAGGATTCGATGCGCTCCAGTGGACTTGGCTCCAACAAGGGAAACAGCTTTAAAAAGGAGGCTTTGTAGGCGTACAACCCGACGTGGCGAAGGGCGATAAAGGGTTTTGAGTCCAACTCGGGTGCAAAGGTGTTCTCGCCGCGATGGGGCGCGTCTCTCCAAAATGGAATCGCAGATCGAGTGAAATAAAGGGCACGCGAGCTGCGAGAGAGCACCACTTTCACCACATTGGGATTGTCAAAATCGGCTTGATTTTGTATGGGGTGCGCAACAGTTGCCATGACCGAGTTGGCGTTGGCGTGAAGTTTGGCGGCAACTTCGTTGATCAACTCAGGCTCAATGAGAGGCTCATCGCCTTGAACGTTCACGACCACATCAGAGGGCCCTAAATTCAGCAATTCACAAGCCTCAGCCAATCGGTCGCTGCCCGATGGATGAGTCGCTTGGGTCAACACACATTCAATTTGGTTGGCCACACAAACCTCTTGGATGCGGATGTCGTCACAAGCCACCACCACTCGTGTGGCTTTAGACTCTTGAGCCCTCAATGCCACTCGAACAATCATGGGCAGTCCATGAATGTCGGCCAAGGGTTTGTTGGGCAAGCGAGTCGAGGACAGTCGAGCTGGGATGATGACGCAAAAGGGGTTCATGGCGGAATTTGAAATGAAGCGATGGAGAGGGAAATCAAAGCTTGAGGCACAACTCAATGCCAACACTCAGTCTCTTGCACATTCCTCTTCACTCAATGTTCTGGCTTGGGCCTCGAGCAAGACTGGAATGCCATCTCTAATGGGATAGGCCAATTTGGCGCTTTTGGAGATCAGCTCCATGCTTGTCGGGTTCAAGCTAAGCGGTCCCTTGGTGACGGGGCAGACCAAGATTTCAAGAAGTTTGGTATCCATTTTCGGGCTCAAGTGTTAAGGTCAACCTAGGGTGAAAGGGGATGGCATCGCTTGCATGGCGCATGGCCTCTAGGATACCGCATGGGAAGTCAAACATGCGCTCAAAGTTTGATCAAAGGCGCTTAAAAAATCAGGCTCGAGTTCGATGTTCAAGGGCACAGCCCATACGTTCTCAAAGTGAGGCCACAACTTCACCGCGTCTTTTTCAGTGCACAAAATCATTTTACCGTGAGGCAAACTTGAGCGGTAATGATCAATCGATGCATGATCGGGCAAAGAGCGAGTTTGTAGTTTTCCAAGTCCCACATCCGCGAGCATTGAAAAGAAGCCTTGCGGTTGAGCAGTGCCTGCAACGGCGCAGCAGTTTTGTTGGATTTCGATGAAGTCGCTCAGGTTGCGAATTTCACCCCTTTCGTTGATGACCTTTTTGCTGAGTGTTTTCGTGGCCACATGTCCCCTCATTTTGGGGTTCAATGTGGTGTTGATCACCCACATGGGAACCTCCAAATTCTTGGGTGGCCAAGGCTCTCTCAATGGGCCGCTTGGCAAGAGGCGTTCGTTGCCCAATCCCCTTTGGTCAAACACACAAACCACCAAATCTGGGTGCAGTCCGGGGTGCTGTAATCCATCGTCACTCAAAATCACTTGAGTGCTTGCAAACAAATCCATCAAAGTTTGCGCAGCTTGCGCTCTTTGGCCGCTCACCACAACAGGGACTTGGCATTTGCTCCAAATGAGCAAAGGTTCATCTCCCACATCGGTGGCCTTTGAGCTGGGACCTATCACCAACGACACGTCTTTCGAATTTTCATATTGTGCCCGGTAGGGCTTGGCAATCACGCCCACTTGAAGACCTTGCGCTTTGAGGTGCTCAACCAAGGCCATCAAGACCGGTGTTTTGCCTACACCTCCAGCCAGAACATTTCCCACCACCACCAAAGGCACCCTCAAAGACCGTGCTTTGGTGAGGCGTGAGGGGTATAGCTTTTGGCTAAGCCAAACCCGAGTGATCAAGCTCAGGGGCCAAAGCAAAGTGGAGATCACCCCCTTGCTCTGCCAAGCCGTTGTGAGGGTTTTGCTAAAAAAGGTTTTGAACATGTTCAAGGCAATGGGGCAAGGCATTCACGGCTCTGGGCTGGCTGAGAGTGTGAATCAAATTTGGTGACATGCTGATTGGTGCTCTCAAGCTATTGAGGCTTTGAGGTATTGAGCGCCTGGCTCAAGGGGGCGGTGTTTTGTATCGCAAAGGCCACCCTTGAGAAGTGAGCGCGTTGTGCAGCCTCCATGGCCGCGATGACCCATTGATGTGGGGTGGCTTGATCGGCATTGATGATCAAGGTGGGAGACTCTAGGGATTGACTCGCTTTGAGGAGGGCAGCGCTCACTGAGTCTACAGATTCATTGAGTGAGGGCACGGATTGCGATTGAGCGTTTTCCTTTGGGCCCGCGATCCACTGACCTTGCAACACAAAGCGACCTTGAGGGCTGATTTGGAGTTGAAGGTCCTCATTTGGATTGGGTTTGATTTGGGACTGGGTTTTGGCCTTGGGCAAGTTGATTTGAAGTTGTGAGGATTGGCTAAATTGTGTGGTGAGCATGAGAAAAATCAAAATCACCAAAAGCACATCGATGAAAGCGATGAGATTGATCTCTGGCTCAATCGGTGTGTGCTTTTTGAACTTCATCAAGCTCTCCGCTTGTTGGTCTGGGTCTGGTTGCAATGGGCCACAAGGATGAGGACCATTTTTTCGCCAGCGCTCTCCAGTTCCATGACAAAGCGCTCAACCCGGGCTCTGTAGTAACGCCAAAAAATCAAACTCGGAATGGCCACGCAAAGCCCCATGGCTGTGTTGTAGAGGGCCATCGAAATCCCCAATCCAAGCTCCGTAGGGCCTGCAGCCCCTTGTGACTGAGAGGCAAAAATATCAATCATGCCAACGACTGTGCCCAAGAGTCCAAGCAGCGGTGCTGCAGAGGCGAGTGTGGCCAAAGGAGAGAGGTTCTTCTCCAGATCCATCGCCAACTCACGCCCCTTGGTGGCCAGTGCCAGGGTCAATCTTTTCTCAAACGCAATGGCATCCATGGGAGAGGTCGTGGCAGTTTGGTTTTGTTCGCTCTCCCATTGTGCTAGGCCTGCAGCGAGCAGCGCACCCATTGCGGAACTCAACGCCAAGGGTTTGAGCTCCTCTTGGCTCAGTGCTTGGTGTTGACCCGGCGCATTCAGCCGCTCCAAAGCAGCCTCAATCACATTGTCCACCAGCCCCAAGGGAGCCACCCGAGCTCTCCTGAGGTTCAAGCCCCGCTCGATGATGAACGCCAAAGAAAGCACTGAGCACAGCATCAAAGGCCAAATGGGCCAGCCTGCAGCTTGTATGATGGACAACAAAGGAAATGCTCCATTTCAAATTGGTTTGGTCTGAGCTCAAAGGATGAAATGCGCTTGAAAAGAGCCACTGAACCTCGACCGCGGGTTTGGCCTTATTATCCACGAGCTTTACTTCACAATTTGAGTGGACAACTTTGTGGATAACTTTGTGCAATGTGGGCCAAAGGTGCATCAAATCTGGGTTTTTCTTAAAACGGTCACAATTTAAGCAATATTTTTCTTTTAAAAATCAAAGACTTACATGGAGAGCGTTGAATCATTTGAAGGTTGAGCTTGAACTGCGGTTGAGCTTACTTTAGCTTGGAACAATCCTTCATTGAAAGAGACACAAGGCGCATGAATTCGAACAATTTGACTCAAGAGCTAGGAAACACAAGCAAAATTTGGACAGTCGGTGCGCTGTGCCTTGCCGTGTCTGATGCTTTGCAAGCCAGGTTCAATCCTGTCAACGTTCAGGGCGAGATTTCGGGCTTCACGAGGGCATCAAGCGGACACTGTTACTTCACGCTCAAGGACGAATCGGGACAATTGCGTTGTGCCATGTTCAAAAGAGCGGCCTCACAGTTGACGGTGGGACTCAAAGATGGAGACAAAATCCAAGCCACAGGTCAACTTGGCGTCTATGCTGGGAGAGGCGATTTGCAGCTCGTTGTTGAGCGGGTTCGCACCCAGGGCAGGGGATCACTGTTTGAGGAGTTCCTCAAAATCAAAGCGAAGTTGCAAGCACAAGGGCTTTTTGACGAAAGCAAAAAAAAGGCTTTGAAGCCCACCCCCCGCGCCATTGGGGTGGTGACCTCTTTGGATGCTGCAGCGCTCAGGGATGTGTTGATCACGCTCAAGCGTCGTGTTCCTCACATCCCAGTGGTTGTGAGTGCTGCATTGGTGCAAGGCACACAATCTGCCGCTTCGCTCATTTCAGCCTTGAAGTCTCTCTACGAATTACCCCAAGTGGAGGTGATCTTGCTCGTGAGGGGGGGAGGCTCAATGGAGGACTTGTGGAGCTTCAATGACGAGGCGTTGGCCCAAGTCATTGCATCCTCCCCAACTCCAATCGTGAGCGGTGTGGGGCATGAGAGCGACGTCACCATTGCGGACTTTTGCGCAGATTTGAGGGCCGCAACGCCCACCGCCGCGGCTGAGTTGTGTGCTCAGTCCAAGGAGAGTTTGGAGGTGGAGTTGTCGTCCCTTCAAGAGCGTTTTGCAAGATCGCTTTGGCGTGTTTTGGATACCCAAACGCAAGGGCTCGATCATTTGCAGTACCGGCTTGGGGCGCCCTCTGGTTACGCCATGAAACAAATGGCTCGATTGCAGATTCTCGAGCAACGATTGACCCCTGCGCTGAGGCATCGAGCACAAAGCAGCGCCCATGAGCTCGAGCAACTGGGGCAAACCTTAAGGCGTGCAGTGGTGAGTTATGCCCAAACGCGTGCACAGTCTTTGGAGCGCGCGCACTTGAGGCTAGGGCTTTTGGACCCCAGTTTGGTTTTGAAGCGAGGCTACGCTTGGCTCAGCGACGAACACGGCACACCGATCACTCAGGCCAAGGGTTTAAAGAAAGGACAGTCCATTGCTGCGAGTTTGGCCGATGGAGAGGTGGCCTTGGAGGTGAGAGAAGCGCCAAGGCTGAATTGAGAATGCTCAACTTTGGGGCCAAAGCCTTGAAGGCTGGAGACTTTTTTCCCCACTGCTTTGAGTGTTTTTAGGCCTCGGACTTGAGTCTTTTAACTTTAATCGGCTAAACTCAAAGGCATCGGTAATTCACATTTGCTTGATTTGTTTTGATTCAAAAGGAAAACATGGAACATCATCTACCCCCATTGCCTTACGCGATTGATGCGTTGGCCCCTCACTATTCCAAAGAAACGCTTGAGTTTCACCATGGCAAGCACCACAACGCGTATGTCGTGAATTTGAACAACTTGCAAAAGGGAACAGATTTTGAGAACTTGTCCCTCGAGCAAATCATCAAAACTTCAAGTGGCGGCATCTACAACAATTCCGCACAAATTTGGAATCACACTTTCTTTTGGAATTGCATGAAGCCCAACGGTGGCGGCGAGCCCACTGGTGCTTTGGCCAGCGCCATTGTGAGCAAATGGGGCAGCTACGCGGCTTTCAAAGAGGCTTTCGTGAAGTCCGCTGTGGGCAACTTTGGATCAGGTTGGACTTGGCTGGTGAAAAAGCCCGATGGCAGCTTGGACATCGTGAACATGGGTGCTGCGGGCACACCACTCACCACCACAGACAAGGCCCTATTGACCGTGGACGTGTGGGAGCATGCTTACTACATCGATTACAGAAACTTGCGTCCCAAGTTTGTGGAAACTTTCCTTGAGCATTTGGTCAACTGGGACTTTGTTCAAGCCAATTTCGCTTGATCCGCTTTGTTCTCAGGCGTGGCACTTGAGACAGAGTCCACACCAAAAAGTCAAAAGGGCCTGTTCACGATGAACAGGCCCTTTTTTGATATGGATTGCCAAAGGCTTTAAGGCGTGGCTTTGAAGAGCACACTTCCAAGCTTGTATCCCGCTTTGATGTTTCTTTTTGCAAACCACCCTTGATGCATTTCAAGTACAAATCGCACTTCCTTGTCTGAGCAATGACTCTCGGTGCTTTGGGCTTTCATGTCTGCCAAGTTAACAATGGTGCCGTCATCTGCGATGAAGGCAGCACTCAGAGGCAGAATGGTGTTCTTCATCCAAAAGCATTGGGTCGCTGGGCGTTCAAAGACAAAAATCATTCCTTCGTGCATGGGCATCTCGCGCCTGAACATGAGGCCAATCTCACGCTCTTGGGGGGTTTGGGCCACTTGAGCGTCGATTTGAAACATGCCGGCTTGAATCACGGTGCGGGCCAGGTTCAATTGGGGGGACTCTTGAGAGAAGGTGGGGGCACTCAAGAGGGATAGAAAAAACGCAAAGACCACCACCCAAGGCTCTAGCAGGAAGTTGGTGCGGGCAGATGTGGGCGTTGAGCCGTTCAAAGCGAAGCGCAGGTCAAAGGGTTTTGCGTGAAAGCGTTGAAAGTTTGCCATGACGGGTGATGTTTGGTGTTGGGTTTGAGTTTCAATTGTGTGCTCGGACCCAGGGGCCCAAAGATTGCTTGAGTGTGATCATAACCCGATGTGAAAGTGAGCCTTTGTGCACCGATATGGATCAATCCATCCATTTGGCTCTGTTTTGAGGATTTGCACATTGAATTTTGAAATTGAATCCCCATGTGGATCATGAGAGTGTTTGATCTTGTTGGCGACCTTCAAAATTCAAAAGGCCTCTGGGTTTTGGGGCAATGCTTGAGGTGTTCAAGACTGATGTTAGAGCAATGAGGTAAGGTTGTGGTGTATGAAGTGTCGCTCACGAGGTCTTGATGCATGGATCTTTGGAGTGCTTCGTTTTGTAAATATTTAGCAACAGATGGCGCCACTCACGGTGAGCTTGTGTTGTGATCGATAGAATGTGGAAATGGCAACAAAAAATCCCCAACTTCCCAAAATCGTACCCGAGCGAGACGACGGCGACTCTGTCGTGCTTGAGCGCTTGACCGAAAAAACCAAGCCGCCCCAGATGTACCAAGTGGTGATGCTCAATGATGATTTCACCCCCATGGAGTTTGTGGTGATGGTTTTGCAAGAATTTTTTAGCAAGGATCGCGAATCTGCGACCCAAATCATGTTAAAAATCCATTTGGACGGTAAAGGGGTTTGTGGGGTCTACAGCAAGGATGTGGCGGCCACCAAAGTTGATCAAGTGGCAGAGGCTGCCAAAAAGCATGGTCATCCATTGCAATGTTTGAGTGAACCCATTGATTGAAGTGGGTCCTGCTTCTCGTGCCACGGGAGTGAGCAGGCAAGGATTTTGAAATTTGTTAATTAGACGCAAGCGAAAAGGAAATTAGGATGATTGCCCAAGAATTAGAAGTCAGCTTGCACATGGCCTTTGTTGAGGCCCGTCAGCAGCGCCACGAATTCATCACAGTTGAGCACTTGCTGTTGGCATTGCTTGACAACCCCAGTGCAGCTGAAGTGCTGCGAGCTTGCTCGGCCAATTTGGACGATTTGCGAAAGTCTCTGAGCAATTTCATCAAAGACAATACCCCTCAAGTCGCGGGCCAAGAGGAAGTGGACACGCAGCCCACCTTGGGCTTTCAGCGAGTCATTCAACGTGCCATCATGCATGTTCAATCCACAGGCAACGGCAAGAAAGAGGTCACAGGCGCAAACGTTTTGGTTGCCATCTTTGGTGAAAAAGATTCTCACGCCGTTTACTACTTGCACCAGCAAGGAGTCACTCGTTTGGATGTGGTCAACTTCATCGCCCATGGCATCAAAAAAACCGATCCTCCCGAGCCCGTCAAGCCCCCCGAGTCAGCCTCTGGTGAGGCTGAGGAAGGTTCAGAGAAAAATGAGAAGGCTTCTGCGCTGGAGCAATTCACTCAAAATCTCAACCAATTGGCCAAGGATGGAAAAATCGATCCTTTGATCGGGCGCGATTATGAAGTGGAGCGCGTGATCCAAATTTTGTGCCGTCGCCGCAAAAACAACCCCTTGCTCGTGGGCGAGGCGGGCGTTGGCAAGACAGCCATTGCCGAGGGCTTGGCTTGGCGCATCACACAAAAGGATGTGCCCGAGATTTTGGCTGACTCGCAGGTCTACTCCTTGGACATGGGCGCATTGTTGGCTGGCACGAAGTACAGGGGTGACTTTGAGCAGCGACTCAAAGGCGTCTTGAAGTCTCTCAAGGACCGACCCAATGCTGTGCTCTTCATCGATGAGATTCACACCTTGATTGGTGCTGGTGCGGCGTCGGGCGGCACCTTGGACGCCTCCAATTTGCTCAAGCCCGCTTTGAGCTCAGGTCAGTTGAAATGCATCGGTGCCACAACCTTCAGTGAATACCGCGGTATTTTTGAGAAAGATGCTGCATTGTCCAGGCGCTTCCAAAAGGTGGATGTGGTCGAGCCCAGCGTGGAGCAAACGGTGGACATCCTCAAAGGCCTCAAGAGCCGTTTTGAAGAGCACCACAATGTGAAGTACGCTTTGGCGGCGTTGCAAGCAGCAGCCGAGTTGAGTGCCAAGTACATCAACGATCGTCACTTGCCTGACAAGGCCATTGACGTGATTGACGAGGCCGGTGCTGCTCAGCGCATTTTGCCCGTCTCCAAGAGAAAGAAAACCATCAGCAAAACCGAGATCGAGGACATTGTGGCCAAGATTGCTCGCATTCCGCCAGCCAACGTCAGCAACGATGACAGGGGCAAATTGCAAAGCTTGGAGCGCGACCTAAAGAGCGTCGTGTTTGGACAAGACAAGGCGCTGGAAGTGTTGGCCTCATCTGTGAAGATGGCGCGCTCAGGTCTGGGCAAGGCAGACAAGCCCATTGGTGCTTTCTTGTTCAGCGGACCCACAGGTGTGGGCAAGACCGAAGCAGCCAAGCAACTGGCCTACATCATGGGCATTGAGTTGATTCGCTTTGACATGTCCGAGTACATGGAGAGACACGCCGTGAGCCGCATGATTGGTGCGCCTCCCGGATACGTTGGTTTTGACCAAGGTGGCTTGCTCACAGAGGCGATCACGAAAAAGCCCCATTCTGTGCTCTTGCTCGATGAAATCGAAAAAGCCCATCCCGACATCTTCAACGTCTTGCTGCAAGTCATGGACCACGGCACTTTGACCGACAACAATGGACGCAAGGCAGACTTTAGAAATGTGATCATCATCATGACCACCAATGCGGGTGCGGAGACGATGAACAAATCCACCATGGGATTTACCAACGCTCGCGAGTCAGGCGATGAGATGGTGGACATCAAGCGATTGTTCACTCCCGAGTTCAGAAACCGCTTGGATGCCATCGTGAGCTTTAAAGCGCTCGATGAGCAAGTGATCATGCGCGTTGTGGATAAATTCTTGTTGCAACTGGAGACCCAGCTCGCGGAGAAGAAAGTGGAGGTCACCTTCACCGATGCTTTGAGAAAGCATTTGGCCAAAAAAGGATTTGATCCTTTGATGGGAGCCAGACCCATGCAGCGTTTGATTCAAGACACCATCCGAAAGGCCTTGGCCGATGAGCTCTTGTTTGGTCGCTTGATGGAAGGTGGACGATTGAATGTGGACATCGATGACAAGGGAGAGACGATTTTGGACATCCAGCCCTTGCCCAGGAAAGATGCCAAATCCTCCAAGTCCGAGCCCACTGAGCCCGAGGAGGCCGCGGCGAGCTGATTGCCACGCCGTCCTTTGACTCTTGCATCAGCCACCCACGGGTGGCTGATTTGTTTTCGTGCGGTCGGTGAGTTTGAGCTTGCCCTTGATCTGCGTTGAGCGCTTGGTCTAGCGTCTTTCTGCGCCTCGATCGCCTGGTCTTTCATCTCGCCGATCCTCTCTTTTTTCCTCGTGGCGCTCCTCGCGTCGTCTCTCAAGTGGGAGCTCTCCAGGGCGTTGATCGCGCCTTCTCTCAATGGGAAACTCTCCCAAGCGTTCCATGCGTCGCTCTCTGTCCCAGATGAAAGTGCTCTCAGGCATTGGGACTCTGTCCATTCGTCTCTCCCACCACGGATTTTGCTCTTCGAGCCGAACAAAGAAGACTGCCCTTTGACAAGCGTTGTACTGCACGCAATAAAAGCGCCAGTTGTTGATGTGCTCTGCAGGTGCGTAGATGTAGGCCAAGGTTGCGTTGTATGCAGAGGGCTCAACGAGCACCGGTTGGCTGTTCCAAACGGGTGGGGGAGGGTTGTTGCCAATGGCCAATTCGCCGTAAAAGCCAGGCGCGAGTTGTCCACCAATGGTGAGATTGATGTACTGCGCAAAAGAGATTTGGCATGCGAGTGCGATTGAGCTGCCAACGGTGAATGCTCCCAATCGAAGAAGGCGCATGAGCTTTTGTGGTTTGATTGGATTGATTGGGGATGAATGAAGCATGAGCCTGTCTTTGTGGTTTTCGTTTTTGGGTCACTTGAGCTTACTGCACTGGGGTGGGCATGTGAAGAGGTAAAATCAAAGGATTCATGAATATCTAGGGGCGAGTTGTGGCTGGACACAGTAAATGGGCAAATATTCAACACCGCAAAGGTCGACAAGACGAAAAGCGGGGCAAAGTGTGGACGCGCGTGATCCGAGAGATCATGGTGGCTGCGCGCCAAGGTGGGGGCGATTTGGTGACGAATCCGCGTCTGAGATTGGCCGTTGAAAAAGCCAAAGCGGCCAACATGCCTGCTGACACCATCAAGCGCAACATTGACAAAGCCACCGGTCAATTGGAGGGTGTCAACTATGAGGAGATCCGCTACGAGGGCTATGGCATAGGGGGTGCTGCGATCATGGTGGACACCATGACCGACAACAAGGTGAGAACAGTGGCCGAGGTTCGCCATGCGTTGAGCAAGCATGGAGGCAATTTAGGCACCGAGGGCAGTGTGGCCTTTCAATTTCAGCATGTTGGCGTGATGCTTTTTGCGCCTGGATCCTCCGAAGACCAAATCCTTGAGTGTGCACTGGAGGCGGGTGCTTTGGATGTGATCACCAGTGAGGATGGAGTGATTGAGGTGCTCACCGAGCCGGCTCACTTTGAGGTGGTGAAAGAAGCGTTGACTCAAAAGGGCTTGGTCGCAGAGGTGGCTGAGGTCACCATGAGGGCGGAGAACAGCATCGAGCTCAGTGCCGATGATCAAGTGAAAATGCAAAAAATTCTGGATGTGTTGGAAGACCTTGACGATGTGCAAGAGGTCTATCACAACGCGCTTTTATGAAAGTACTGGTCATTGGATCTGGTGGGCGTGAGCACGCCTTGTCTTGGAAGATTGCACAATCTCCAAAAATTCAATGCGTTTATGTGGCTCCGGGCAATGGTGGGACGGCCATGGATGGCAGGCTTCAAAACGTGCCCATCACAGACCTTCACGAGTTGCTCATCTGGGCCAAGTCCCAAGGCATTGGACTCACAGTGGTGGGGCCAGAGGGACCCTTGTCCAAGGGCGTGGTTGACCTCTTTAGGGCCGAGGGCATGAGGATTGTTGGGCCCACGCAAGCAGCGGCTCAGTTGGAGAGCTCCAAGGCTTTCTCCAAGGCCTTCATGAAGCGTCACAACATCCCCACTGCAGACTTTGAGACCTTTGATGATGCAGCGCTTGCGCATGCCTACATTGACGCAAAGGGAGTGCCCATTGTGATCAAAGCCGATGGTTTGGCTGCTGGCAAAGGCGTGGTGGTGGCCACTGATTTGGCCCAAGCCCATCAAGCGGTCGACTGGATGCTGGAGAAAGATTCGACGCTGGTGAGTCACAATGCGATGGGCGCTCGCGTTGTGATTGAGTCATTCTTGGAGGGGCAAGAGGCGAGTTTCATGGTCTTGTGCAATGGCTCATCGGCATGCCCTTTGGCCACCTCGCAGGATCACAAGAGGCTGCTTGATGCAGACATGGGGCCCAACACCGGTGGAATGGGGGCTTACTCACCTGCACCGGTTGTGACCCCTAGCGTGCACGCCAAGGTCATGCGAGAGATCATTCGCCCAACCCTTGAGGGCATGATCGCAGAGGGCACGCCGTTCACTGGTTTTTTATACGCGGGCTTGATGATCTCTCCCTCTGGTGAGGTGCGCACTTTGGAGTTCAACACTCGACTGGGTGACCCCGAGACACAACCCATCATGATGCGTTTGAAGAGCGATTTGCTCGATGTGCTTTGGGTGGCCAGTGAGCCCGCACTCAATCATCGCTCGCAGGCCTTGGAGGATTTGGAGTTGGAGTGGGATCGCCGCTTGTCCTTGGGTGTGGTCGTGGCCAGCCACGGTTATCCAGAAGAGGTGAGAACAGGGGATGTGATCTCGCCTTTGCCCAAAGCCCAGGATGATCGAGTGATCTTTCATGCGGGCACACGGCTCAAGGATCAAAGCTTGCTCACCAGTGGTGGACGAGTGCTTTGCGTGAGTGCTTTGGCCGACACCATCAGCCAAGCGCAACAAAAAGTGTATGGCCTCATTGATGAGAGCGTGCATTTTGAAGGCATGCAATTTCGACGTGACATTGGCTGGAGGGCCAAGCGCTGAGGCACTTGTTTTTTCGCCCAGGTGCTTTGATCTGCTCATGGCATGTCAATGCACATCAACAAATCCTTGCTTCATGGGTTCCTTTGAGATAGGAAAAAGACTTTGAGCACAACGCTAGAGGCATCATCCCATTCAGGCCCTTTGAGGGTGGGCGTGTTTGGGGGTGCTTTTGATCCGCCTCATTTGACCCATCAGGCTTTGGCCCGGGCAGCGCTTGCGCAGTTGGAATTGGATCTTTTGCACATTGTGCCAACTGGGGATGCGTGGCACAAGACTCGTGTATTGACGCCAAAACCTGAGCGACTGCGCCTGGCACAATTGGCCTTTGAGGCTCACAAATTAGGCGCCCCATCCGCCCAAGTGTTGATCGACGACAGGGAGCTCATGCGAGAGGGCGCAAGTTACACCATTCAAACTTTGAGCGAGCTCGCCCAACTCTACCCTGGTGCTCAGTTCTACCTGATCTTGGGTCAAGACCAGGCTTTGGACTTTATTCATTGGAAAAACCACGCTGAAATACCAAAGTTGTGTCGACTTGCTGTGGCCAAGAGGCCAGGCGTGCCTCAGGAGTGGCACAATCAGAGCTTGGGAGATTTCATCGAATTGAGGGTGCCTTTGAGTCCCATCAGTGCCACCACGATTCGTGAGCGAATTGCCGCCAACATGCAGGCAACTGATTTGCTCGACCCAGATGTGATCCAATTCATTCAACAACAGGGCCTCTACAGCACCAAAACATGACCGAAGCAGCAGAAAAAAAAGACGTTCAAAAACTCCAACGCGTGATCGTTGATGCCTTAGAGGACGTCAAAGCCTCCAATGTCGCGGTCTTCAACACCGAGCACATCTCCTCTTTGTTTGAGCGAGTCATCATTGCCTCCGGTACTTCCAATCGCCAGACCAAGGCCTTGGCGGCCAGTGTTCGAGACCAAGTGCGCCAACACGGTTTTGCAAAACCTAGGATCGAGGGCGAGGAAAACGGAGAGTGGATCATTGTGGACTGCGGCGCAGCGGTTGCTCACATCATGCAGCCCAACATCCGCGAGTATTACAATTTGGAAGAAATTTGGGGTGAAAAACCCGTTCGTTTGAAGTTTGGCGCTCCAAAGCCCGCAGTGGCCGAGCCCAAAGCGGTTGAAAAACGCACCAAAGGCGGCAAGGCCACGGCCAAGACCTCTGGAGCCAAATCCAGTGCATCTAAAGATCGAGCACCAGCCAAAAAGAGTGCAGCAAGTGCAAATGCAAAAGGCAAAGCGCCAGCTAAAACATCGAGCAAGGCACCAGCTACAACACCGAGCAAGGCACCTGCGAAAAAGACAGCTGCTAAAACGGTGTCTGCTAAATCCTCTAACGCCAAATCTGCATCCAAACCCAGGGCTGCAAGCGCTGGTGCCAAAACCAGCACGACAGCGCGTAAAAGGTCGACTCCCAAAGCATGAAAATTTGTGTGATCGCAGTCGGGCAAAAACTGCCCGCCTGGGCCCAGGTGGCCTTGGACGATTACACCAAACGTTTTCCTCCCGAATGGCGCGTGACCCTAAAGAGTGTCAAGACCCAAGCCCGTGAGGGACAAAGCGCCTCCAAGCTGATGGCCATGGAGGCCGAGCGCATCTTGGCCTCACTTCCCAAAGACCCTTTCATCGTGGCTTTGGATGAGCGCGGGTTGAACCTCACAACGCAAGCGCTGAGCGAGGAGCTCAAAGGTTGGAGCGCAATGGGTCAGGACATTGTTTTTTTGATTGGCGGCCCCGATGGACTTGATCCCGAACTCAAAGCGAGATCTCATCAACTGCTGCGTTTGTCCTCCATGACGCTTCCCCATGCCATGGTGAGGGTGATGTTGGTCGAGCAACTCTACCGGGTTTGGTCCATCCAAAACGCACACCCCTATCACCGAGAATGATCGCCTCACCCGCATGAACACCCCTCTCAAGCCTCAAGCCGCCTTTGTCTATTTGGCCTCGCAAAGCCCAAGAAGGGCAGAGCTATTGGATCAACTGAGTGTGCCTTACCGCAAACTCACCCCTCTTGAATGCGGCTTTGAGCCAGGTAGCCAAGCGCTGCAAGATCAACTGCAGCAACTGGAGGCACTCGAGGAGGCTCGCTCAGGTGAGGAGCCCTTGGATTATGTCCAAAGGGTGACGGTGAGTAAATTCAAAGCGGCATTGGCTCTCTCAGGTGCTCACCCTCATTTTGAGCGGCAATGTCCTGTGCTCAGCGCCGATACCACGGTTGCGTTGGGGAGAAGTATTTTAGGCAAACCCCTCTCCATCCAAGACGCCCAAGAGATGCTTGAGCGTTTGAGTGGTCACACACACGAAGTCTTCACCAGTGTTGTGGTGGGCACTCATGAGGGATTTGAGCAGCGTTTGTCTCACTCTTGGGTTGAGTTTGCACCCTTGACGGCCCAAGGCATCGATTCCTATCTTCAAACGCTGGAGTGGACTGGCAAGGCAGGTGGCTACGGGATACAGGGTCGTGCAGCGAGTTTCATCTCTGGCATCAGGGGCAGTTACTCGGGCATCATGGGCTTGCCCCTTTTTGAGACCGCTGCTCTGCTCAGGCCTTATGGATTGACGCCCTAAGGCCTGGCTTGTCTCATAGAGCATGGTGTTTTCAGAGTCTGGGTGACTTTGGGGTCTTTGTGATACGGGAGAGTTTTGCGTATATATTAGACAGCTATGCAACAAGATATTTTGATCAATTGGACACCGCACGAGACGCGTGTTGCCGTCGTTGAGGGAGGGGCTCTTCAGGAGCTTCACTTGGAGAGAACGCTAGAGCGAGGTTTGGTTGGCAATGTTTACTTGGGCAAAGTGGCCCGGGTGCTGCCCGGCATGCAGTCGGCCTTCATTGACATTGGACTTGAGAGAGCAGCCTTTTTGCACGTCGCAGATTTGCTCTCCAGCGTGAACGCACGGCATGTGGAGCAAAGTAGCGCGGGGGTTCAAAATTTGCTGCCCATCGAAAAACAAGTCTTTGAGGGCCAGACCCTCTTGGTTCAAGTTTTGAAGGATCCCATCGGCACCAAAGGCGCAAGGCTCACCACTCAAATCAGCATCGCAGGCCGCTTTTTGGTTTACTTGCCTCAGGATCAGCACATTGGCGTGTCTCAAAAAATCCAAGAGCCACTACGAGAGCAGCTCAAATTGCGCTTGAGCGCCTTGGTGCAAAAGGCATTTGCCAAAGAGACGGCGGGGGGCTTCATTTTGAGGACCAATGCGGAAGATGCAAGCGATCAAGAGCTGCTCGATGATTTGGCCTATTTGAGGAAAACGTGGACGGGTATTCATGCCAACAGCACGATCAAGCCACCGCTTACGATGTTGCATCAAGACCTTAACCTGCTGCGCCGAGTGCTCAGAGATTTGGTGAGCGAGCAAACCGCTACGATTCGCATCGACTCCAAAGAGCAGCATGAGCAGCTGCTCTCCTTTGGCGAGAGTTACATGCCTGCGGCTGTTGAAAAACTGGTTCACTACAAGGGCGAGCGCCCGATCTTTGATCTTTTCTCGATCGAAGAAGATTTGACCAAGTCCTTGGCTCGCCGAGTGGATTTGAAATCCGGTGGTTACTTGATCATTGATCAAACCGAGGCCTTGACCACTGTGGATGTCAACACGGGTGCCTACGTGGGCGCCAAGAACTTTGACGAAACCATCTTCAAGACCAATTTGGAGGCAGCCGGTGCCATTGCACGTCAATTGAGGCTCAGAAATTTGGGTGGCATCATCATCGTCGACTTCATTGACATGAGCCACACCGAACACCAACAAACGGTGTTGGAGTCTTTTAAAAAGCACTTGGAGCGCGATCGCGTGAAGACTGCGCTCAGTGGCTTTTCACCATTGGGCTTGGTGGAGATGACCAGAAAAAGAACGCGCGACTCTTTGGCTCATTTGTTGTGTGAGCCTTGCGAGAGTTGCCAAGGGCGAGGTTATGTCAAAACCGCAAGAACCGTTGCTTATTCGATTTTGCGTGAAATTTTGCGTGAAGCCCGTCAGTTCAATCCCAAAGAGTTTCGAATCATGGCTTGTCAAAGTGTGATCGACATCTTGCTTGACGAGGAGCGAGAGCACGTGGCCTCATTGTCTGAGTTCATTGGCAAGCCCATTTCCTTGCAAGTTGATACGGGTGTTGGACAAGAGCACTTTGACATCATATTGGTCTGATCCAAGCAAAAGAGGTCCATGAGTTCCACTCCTCAACCCGCTTTTAGAGCGATCCCCGTGCTCACCTATCACCAAATTGCTCTGGCCCCGGCAAAGGGCACAGCATTTAGGAGTTTGTGTGTCTCGCCTGAGCGCTTTGCCTCTCAAATGCGTTGGCTCAAACGGTTGGGCTACCAAGGCCTGTCCATGACGGATTTGATGCCCTATGTGCTGGGAGAGCGCGAGGGGCGAGTGGTTGGCATAACCTTTGACGATGGTTACCTCAACAACCTCACCCACGCTTTGCCTGTTTTGCAAGAGATGGGGTTTGGTTCAACGGTGTATGCGGTCTCCTCCATGCTTGGGCAAAGCAACGAATGGGATCATGCGTTGGGCGTTGAGCCCTCGGCTTTGATGAACGCTCAAGAGCTCAGGGCATGGACCCAAGGTGGTCAAGAGGTGGGTTCTCACACCGTGAGCCATGCGCACTTGAGGGCCTTGGAGCCTCAAGCAGCGTGGGCCCAAATCGCGCACTCCAAATCTGAATTGGAGCAAATTGTGTCACGCGCAGTCACTCAGTTTTGTTACCCCTACGGTGAATTTGATGCTTCACACATTGCGATGGTGCAAAGAGCGGGGTATGTGGCCGCCACGACGACAGCTCGCTCCAGGGTCAACAAACCCCTAGAGGGCATGGGGTTGTCTCGCTTTGAGATTCCAAGGGTGCCTGTGGTCCGCTCCACGCATTGGATTCAATTTTTGATGAAAATTTGCACGGCTTATGAGGACCGACGTTTTATTCAAGAGGGGCTTCACGCTTGAAGGTGGCTGTTTTGACCCGACACTTCAGTCCCGACGCGGGGGGGGCCGAGCATTATGCGGTGAAGTTGGTGGAGCAATTGGCCTCAAGGCACGAGATCCATGTGTTTGCCCAACACATCAACCACGACTGGCCTGGGGTGAGCTATCACCGCATCAGCTCGCCTTTTAAGCGCCCGCGTTGGGTGAACCAGTGGTGGTTTTCTCACCAGACCCAAAAAGCCACACGCGAGGGCTTTGACATTGTGCATTCGCATGAGAACACCTCTCACGGCAACGTCCAATCGGTGCATGTCATTCCCCTTTGGATCAATTACTTTGGGCTGGGCGTTTTGGGTTCAAGACAAAAAAAGATGTCAAATTGGAAAAGGGCTGCAAAAGCTCTTTTGGCCTTGACCAGTCCCAGGCTCTTGAGCTACTTGCTGCTTGAACACTTGCGCTTAAGGCCTGATCCCCAAAAGCTCGTGCTTGGCGTATCAAGCGCTTTGAGCGACGAGTTGAGTCAAGTGTTTCATTTGGATGCAAAGCACTTGAAGACCTTGATCCCAGGGGTTGAGGCCAGTGAGTCTTGGGTGCAAAGGCTTCACTCGGATGCGCTGTCAATGAAGCTCTCTCAAAGCTTGCTCCAATCGGCCTCAAGTGCTGGCAACCCAATGGGTGAATTTCAAGCGCTTGATCTCATGAACTCCTCACTCAAAGCGTTGGCCCAAAAAGGCTTGGGGCTCGATCCCAAACCTCGCCATTGGCTGCTTTGGGTGGGTCACGATGAGCGCAAGAAGGGCCTATCTGCTTTGTTGGATGCCTTGCTGGAGATGCCTCAAGACACAGGGTTGATGCTGGTGGGCAAAGCGGCGAGCAAACCGCAAACCCTGGCTTGGATTGCTCAAAGGGGGCTTGAGGGGCGCGTGTCGCTCTTGGGCGTGATGGCAGATGTGACACCTGCCTACATCGCTTGTGATGTGTTGGTGCATCCGACCTTGGAGGATACCTTTGGCATGTGCGTGGTGGAGGCCATGGCTTGGGCCAAAGCGGTGGTGGTGAGTCCCGCTCAGTTTTGTGGTGTGGCCCAAGAGGTGGTGAACCATGAGCATGTGCTCCTCTTGCGTGACCCAAAGGACCCTCACGACATTGCCCAAAAGACCATGGCCGCCATCGCACAGGCCTCTGTCTTGGGCAGGAATGCGTTGGCGTGGACGCGCGCGCACACCTGGGCACATCAGGCCAGTGCACTCGAGCAGCATTACCAAGAGTTGGTTCAAAGGGGTGAGGTGACATGCAAATGAGTGGGAACCCGAAATCGATCTTGATGATCAAGTCCCACAGTGCTGGGGTGGGAGATTTGCTCAGGAGTTCTGCGGCTTGGAGGGTTTTGAAAAACCGTTTTCCCCAGGCCAAACTTCATTTGCTCTTTTTGAGCAAACACCCTGGATATGCAAGTGAGGGTTTGATGGGTGAACATCATTTGCTCGACAGTTGCACCTTTCTCACCTTGAGGGAAAAGTCTCCCGATGTCAAAGGCGTCTCCAAGACCCCTTTCAAGCGCTTGCTCTCTCAAGCCCTTGAGTTGGCCCAGCTCAAAGAGGTCGACTGCGTGATTGACTTTGAGATGCATGGCCTCAGGAGCTCGCTTTTGACTTGGTGTTTGGTCAAGGGCATGAACAAGAAAATGCCTTCTATCCCAGTGAGCAGCGTTGGGGTTGGACAGTTCCCGATGCGTTCTTGGTTCTACGATCAAGCCAGTGTGGGTCTTGAGGCTTTTGCCAAGGCGCGCAACAAGAGCTTGCCCATGGATTACACGGACCGAGATTTTGTGGCTTTGAGTGCGCTTGAGCTTGAGAGAAATGCAGTCCCCATCGAGCTCCGTGTCGAGCCAAGCGCCAAGCAAAAGTTGGAGTTCTTGCTCCAGTCCTTTCAGGCTGAGCGGGCGATGGATCAAGGTATTCCCAGGCCTGTGCTCGGTGTGAACATTGGTTGTGGCACACCCGATGCGCTCTACAAGCGGCCTGACTTGAATCACTTCGTTGATGCCTTGGTGGCGTTTTTAGAGCGCAATCCGCACGACATCGTGCTCACTGGTGCGCCTTTTGAACAAGCCGTAAACCTTGAGTTTGCAATGCTTTTGTCCAAGCGCTGGGCTCAGGCGGCTCCCGGCCTGCCAGAGCCCCTCGTATGGGATGGGGCAGGAAAGACCAGCATGCCCGAGTTGAGCGCATTGATCAGCGCGTGTCAGCTCTTTGTGAGCACCGACTCAGGGCCCTATCACATGGCTGTGGCGCTCAGAGTGCCCACATTTTGTTGGTTCGTGGTGAATGAGCCAAGCTCTTTGCACCGTGAGCCATGGTGCGCGGCTTCACTCAATCCAAGTGTGCAAGAGTTTGTGACCCAGACCGAGAGGCTCGTGCATCCTAACCCTTTTTAGGGCTGATGCTGCATCAGGTGCATTGTCCTTTTGACCTCAGGCGTGCGGGGCACTCTGGTGAGAAGATTGAATGTGTTGGTGCACCACGGGGTAGATTTGAGAGGCCCACTTCTTGCCGCTGAACACACCGTAGTGGCCCACACCCGCTTGCAAGTGATGCGTTTTCATGTAATCGGGCAGCGCGCTGCAAAGGTCTTGAGCAGCCAAGGTCTGACCGAGACCGCAAATGTCATCTCGCTCACCTTCAACGGTCAAGAGGTAGGTGCTCTTGATGGCTTGAGGGTTCACCGGTGTGTTTTTGTAGGTCATGAGGCCCCTTGGGAGCAAGTGCTCTTGAAAGACGGTTTTCACGGTTTCGATGTAGAACTTGCCGGGCAGGTCCATGACTGCAAAATATTCTTTGTAGAAATTGGCAATTTGATCCGCCTCATGGTCTTTGGCGCTACGCCTAAAGTCATAGAGCTTTTTGAAAGACTCTTTGTGACGCTCAATGTTCATGCTTAAAAAAGCACTCAATTGCACAAAGCCAGGGTAGACCCTGCGACCTGCTCCCTTGAATTGAGGAGGTACGGGGCTCACCAAGTTTTGCTCAAACCATTCAATCGGTTTGCTGGTGGCGAGTTCATTGACTTTGGTGGGGTTGATTCGAGTGTCAATGGGGCCAGCCATGAGCGTCATGCTCCTGGGCGTGCAGGGATCCTTTTGTGCCGACATCACTGACACTGCTGCCAAGCAAGAAACGGTGGGCTGGCACACGCCCACGATGTGAGAGGAGGGGCCCATGAATTGCAAGAACGAGATGATTTGCTCCGTGTAAGTGTCCAAATCAAACTCTCCCGCACTCAAAGGGATGTCTCTGATGTTGAGCCAATCGGTGATGTAGACCTCGTGGTCTTGAAGCAAGGTGAGAAGCGTGTGCCTGAGCAATGTTGCAAAATGTCCCGACATGGGGGCCACCAACAAGACCTTGGGCTCGTTTTTGCTCATCTTCTTTTTGAAGCGCAAGAGGTGACAAAAGTTGGTTTTGAAGACCAGCTCCTCACTCACCTCGCAAGGCACGCCTCTGGAGTCTGTCACCTCAGAGATTTCAAAGTCGGGCCTCTCGTGTGTGAACCCCATGAGTTCAACTTGCTCATAAAAGCCGATCCAACGCCTTAGGTCTTCGCGATCGGCATACTGCAACAAACCCTCCAGCCAAAGTCTGGTTTGCATGGCGCCTTGGCGAATGGGCCCAAACCAATTGGCGTAGTTCTGAAATTGTTGGTACATCACGTCTTGGGCCTCTTTGAGTGTTGGGCGCTCGTCGCAACCCTTTCAATGACTCAAGCAAGAGGTGTGCCTTGGATGGCATATTAATTGCAACTTGTTCTTCAATTGAGCCCACAACCCAACCCTCCCTTTGAGCGAGATTTGATGAAAAAGACCACCCTCACCATCAGCAGCAAGAACTATTCTTCTTGGTCATTGCGCGGGTGGTTGATGCTCAAAATGTCGGGTCTGCCATTCGAGGAAGTGGTGGTGAGTCCGGACTCGGCGAGTGCGCGTGCGGAGCTGCTTTTACTCTCCCCATCCATGCTCGTGCCTTGCTTGCATCACAACGGTGTTGAGGTTTGGGACACGCTTGCAATTGGTGAGTATTTGAATGAGGTTGCACCAAAAGCGGGTCTTTTGCCAACCAATATTGTGCATAGAGCCCATTGTCGTGCGATTTGTGGAGAGATGCATTCAGGTTTTGCGGCTTTGAGGGCTTCATTGCCCATGAACATCAAGGCAAGCTTCAAGGGCTTTAAAGTTTGGGGCAAAGCGCAAAGCGACATCGACCGCATTGTGGACATTTGGAGCGATTGCTTCAATCGCTATGGTGGCCCTTATTTGATGGGAAAAACACCAACGCTTGCAGATGCGATGTTTGCGCCTGTTTGCTCGCGTTTTTCAAGCTATGACGTGAAGTTGAGTGCCGAGTGCGCCGCTTACGTGAAACTGATCCTCTCGCACAACGCCATGAAGGAATGGATTCGAGACGCCAAGGCTGAGCCTGAGGATATTGTTGAACTAGAAGTGGAGTTTTAATCATGACAGTTTCATCGCACCCTCAATCTGACACCGATTTTTCGCACGTCAAAGGCTCTCAAACTGAATTTCTACCTGGTGGATTGAGAGATTTTTTCCTCTACAAAGATCTTGGAGTGGCCAAAGCCACACACGGTAAGGTCATTGCCCACATTGCCAAAGCCAATATGGCGCCCACAGACGGCACGGGTTGGCATTACCATGTGGCCGAGTTTCAAATCGTCTACATGCTCAAAGGCTGGGCCAAATTCATGTACGAAGATCAAGTGACTTTGGTGAGTGCGGGTGACTGCGTGCATCAGCGCCCAGGCATCGTGCATTACCTCTTTGACTATTCGCCTGACATGGAGTATCTGGAGATTGTGGGACCTGCAGATTTTGGTTCTGTTCCCACCCAGGGTCCTTGCGAAGTGCCTGCAGTGACACCTTGGAACTAAGCCTGAGTGCTGGAGTCCAATTGTCCGAGTTTGAAGTAGCTTGCGTACACACCACCCAGTCCCAAAAGGGTTTGATGGTCTCCACTCTCAACGATGCGACCTTTGTCCATCACAATGATGCGATTGGCGTGCTCAATCGTGGACAAGCGGTGAGCGATCACCAAGGTGGTTCTGCCAATGGTGAGTCTAGAGAGCGCCTCTTGCACCAGTCTCTCAGACTCATTGTCCAAGGCCGAGGTGGCCTCATCGAGCAACAAAATGGGGGCGTCTTTGTACAGCGCCCGTGCGATTGCGAGCCTTTGGCGTTGACCGCCTGAGAGCTCGCTTGCGTTGTGTCCAACGAGTGTGTGCATGCCCTGGGGGAGGGTGCTCAAGTGGTCTCCTAGATTGGCAGCCTTCAAGCACTCAAGTGCGCGATGGAGATCCTCTTTTTGACCCAGCATCACATTGGCGGCCAAGCTGTCGTTCAAGACGATCACGTTTTGGCTCACCAAAGCAATTTGTTGCCTCAAAGACTTGAGCTTCCACTCACGCGTATCAACGCCATCGATGCGGATTTGTCCTTCCTCAAGATCAATCAACCTGGGCAATAGATTGACCAATGTTGTTTTGCCAGAACCTGAGGCGCCCACCACCGCCACGACCTCTCCGGGGTGAAGCTCCAAGTTCAAATGGGACAGTGCTCGCTCACGCTCTGCGCTGTAGCGCACCGAGACGTTTAGAAATTCAACATGTCCTTGCGCCTTGAGCACTTCATGGTTGCCCTCAGATTGGTTGTCCGTTTTTTCGATCAAATCCAATCCACGCTCAATGGCTGCCAAACCGCGGGTGATGGGAGCAGCAATTTCTGACAGATGCTTGATGGGTGCGACCAGCATCAGCATGGCCGTGACAAATGAGGCAAAGGAGCCAACGGTGGTGCCATCGGTTGTGCTTTGCATCAGGGCCACACTGATCACAGCGGAGAGGGCTACCGCGGATAAGATTTGGGTCAAAGGGGTGATGGCGGCTGAGGAGACCATGCCCTTCATCATCAAAGACTCCAAAGATTGCCCCAGTCTTGCAAAGCGGTTGGTTTGGTCCTCTTGCGCACCTTGTAGTCTAATTTCTCGATAAGCCAAGGCATTCTCTTCTACCGCATAGGCCAAGTCATCGGTGGACTTTTGGCTCTGAGCGGTGATCCTGGTGAGTCTTTTGGTAAGGACTCGCATGACCCACGCTATGGCTGGCAAGAGAAAAGCCACGATGACACTCAACTTCCAATTCAAATAGAGCAAATACCCAGCCAAGGCCATGAGCGTCAAAGAGTCTCGAGTCAAGCTTAGAAAAGCGTTCACCAATGTGCCCGATCCGTTTTGGACCTCATAGACCAGCGTGTTGGCCATTGCACTTCCGGCACTTTGTGAAAACAGCTTGGGGTGAGCGTTTTGCAACTTCTCAAACATCTCCAGTCTTAAAGAGAGCACCCCTTGGTTGGCGATTTTGGCCAAAGCCACTTGTCCGCTAAAGGCACCCAGCCCTCTCACCGTAAAGAGGGTCAAGATGGCCACAGGTACCAGCCAAAGTTGCAAGGAACCTCCCACAAAGCCATGGTCCAAGAGGGGTTTGAGCAATGCAGGAATCATGGGCTCAGAGGCTGAGACCACCAAAACAGAGATCACCGCAGCCACCCAAGTGCCCAGGGGGCGGCAAAAGTAGGGCCAAACTCTTTGAAATCTTTGATAAAAGGAGGCAACAGGGGGTTGGTTCATGCAAGAGGGGCCGGTTGGTTGAGGTCTGTTTCGCAGTGAAGTTGGTTCTCAAGGTCTGAGCCAAGGGTGATTATGGCCTTAAATTGGCCCAATCGATCCATTTTTGAGGTTTCCCAGGGTGCGCACCCCTTTTGTTTTTTAAGATTGAGGTGTCACAACTTGCTCTCCTTGATGGAGGCTTGTAACTCAATTACCACTTAAAATACGACCATGTCTTTATCGGTCGTCATCATCACCAAAAACGAAGCCCAAAACATTGGTCCTTGCATTGAGTCGGTGGCATTTGCAGATGAAGTCATCGTGTTGGATGGTAAAAGCGAGGATCAGACCGCAACCATTGCCCGAGGCTTGGGAGCACGTGTCATTGAGGTCGATGAATTCAAAGGCTTTGGTGCCCAAAAGAATTGGGCCTTGGGCTTTGCGACCTCGCACTGGGTGCTGAGCTTGGACGCCGATGAAAGGGTGCCCAAAGACTTGGGGCAAGAGATCCAACAAGTGATGGCTCTTCAAGACACAGCGACAGGCGGCTTGGGTCATCAAGGGCCTATGGTGTTCGATATTCCCCGGCTCACTCAGTTTTGTGGGCAGTGGATTCACCACTGTGGCTGGCAGCCTGATCGTGTGATCCGTTTGTTCAAGCGAGGAGATGCCGTTTTCTCTGATGACATGGTGCATGAGAAGCTCATTCCGGCAGTTGGAGGCGATTGGAGCCAGGCGGGAGTGGGGCACTTGAAGTGCCATTTGGAGCATTACAGCTACCGAACGCCCGATGATTATTGGCGAAAGCTTGAGCATTACAGCCGGGCGTGGGCCGAGGAGCGCCACGCCAAGGGCATCAAGGTGAGCATGGTGCGCGCGCTGGTTTCAAGCGCTTTTGCTTTTTTCAGAAGTTATGTCTTTCGTTTGGGTTTTTTGGATGGCTCCATGGGCCTTGCAGTCTGTATGATGCAGGCTCAGGCCACCTTTGCCAAATATTTCACCCTTTATTGTTTGCATCAAAACCAGGATTGATTCTTTCCCATGATTCGTTTTTTTGCCCACCGTTTAAAAGCTTTTTTTCCTCAGTTGCTGTCCCTGTCGTTGACTTGTTTCGTTGTGGTCTCGGGCCCGAGTGCCTGGGCCCAATTCAAAGTCGAGGTCACTGGGGTGGGAGTCACCCAAGTGCCAGTGCACCTCAACGGATTCAGAGATGAGGGGCAGTCGCCCCAGAAAATATCGGCCATCATTCAAGCCGACTTGGAGCGAAGTGCCCAGTTCAGGGTGAGCTCTATGGCGTTGAGTCTGGATGAGACCTCTCGCCCCGATGTGGCCATGCTTCGCTCCAGGGGAGCTGAGAATTTTGTGACGGGAAGCGTGACCAAACTCGCCGACGGTCGCTTTGATGTGCGTTTTCGTTTGTGGGATTTGATGAAGTCCCAAGACCTTGGGGGCGCCAGTTACGCTGTGGTGCCTGGAGACTTGAGGCGCGCAGCGCATCAAATTTCAGATTTCATCTATGAGAAGCTGACCGGAGATAAAGGCATTTTTTCAACCCGCATTGCCTATGTCACCAAAAACAACAACCGTTTCAATCTGTGGATTGCGGATGCCGATGGTGACAACGCACAGCCTGCACTGACTTCGCCTGAGCCGATCATCTCGCCGAGTTGGGCTCCAAATGGTGTGCAACTCGCCTACGTCTCCTTTGAGTCCAGAAAGCCAGTCGTCTACGTGCACGATGTGGCCACAGGCAAGCGCAAAATTGTTGCCAACTTCAAAGGCTCCAACAGCGCGCCCTCTTGGTCTCCAGATGGACAACAGATGGCTGTGACCTTGAGTCGCGATGGTGGCTCACAGATTTTTCTCATTCCCTCTTCGGGTGGCGACGCCCAAAGGCTCACCCAATCGGCCAGCATCGACACCGAGCCCGTGTTCACACCAGATGCAAGTGCCATTTATTTTGTGAGTGACAGAGGCGGTTCCCCTCAAATTTATCGCATGCCTGCCAAGGGCGGGCCCGTGCAAAGGGTCACCTTCAACGGCAGCTACAACATCTCTCCCAGCATCAGTCCCGATGGCAAGAAGTTGGCCTATATCTCAAGACAAGGCGGACAATTCAAGCTCTACATCATGGATTTGCAAACCGAGCAATTTGAAGCGCTCTCAGACACCTCAGCCGATGAAAAGCCAAGTTTTGCACCCAATGGCAAGCTCATCATTTATGCCACTCAAGTGGCTGGCAAAGAGGCTCTGATGACGGTCAATTGGGAAAACAAAACTGCTGTTCGCTTGAACGGACAAGCAGGAGACATTCGTGAACCCCATTGGGGGCCGTTCATGAAAAACAATTGAGGCCCCACTGAGGTTATGTTGGTGGGGTTGGTCTTTTGAGATGGTGTCAATGAAAGTTTTAAAGGTCTACAAGATGAAAATTTTTTTTCTACTGAACGTGGTTCTAGCGGCTGCTGTATTCGTATCCGCTTGTTCCTCAGTCAAGCTCAACGATGTCCCTGTTGAGGATAAATCTGCCTCTGGCATCAGTGCTGACGCTTTGAACGGCGCCAATATGAAATCAGGCATTGCCTCCGTGCAAGCTCAAGGCTTGGGCAAGATGGTGCTCGGACCCGTGAATGTTGACAAGGTCATTTACTTTGATTTTGACAGCTACACGCTAAGGCCAGATGCTCAGCCTGTTGTTCAAGCTCACGCTGACTACTTGAGAAACAACAAAGACAAGAAAATTTCACTCGAGGGCAACACCGACGAGAGAGGTGGGAGCGAGTACAACTTGGCTTTGGGTCAAAAGAGAGCGGATGCTGTGAAAAAAGCGCTCTCTCTTTTGGGGGTGAGTGAGTCACAAATTGAATCGGTGAGTTTTGGCAAGGAAAAGCCTGCGGTGCAGGGCGCTGATGAAAGCGCGTTTGCCAAGAATCGCCGTGTTGAGTTGTCTTACCGTTGAGGGTCTCCGCCATGAAATACAAGTTCCTTTGCTCTTCATTGATCGTTTGTGCCTTGATGCTGGGTACAAGCGCCAAGGCTTCCTTGTTTGAGGATGGAGACGCCAGAAAAGCCATTTTGGAATTGCGAGAAAAGGTCGAAGCCCAGCGCCAAAGCATTGAACAATTGCGCTCCAGTACAGAAGCGCTGGCCGACGACAACGTCAAACTCAAGCAAAGCATATTGAGCCTGCAAGGCACGATTGAGGAGTTGAAGCAACAAATCGCCTCCATGGGCGGCGACCGCGAGGTCTTGGGCAAGAGCTTGTCAGATTTGCAGCGCAAATTCATGGATCAATCCAAGAATTACGAAGATCGATTCGCCAATTTGGAGCCGCAAAAGGTGAGCATGGACGGAATTGAGTTTTCTGCCGATCAAGCAGAAAAGCGAGACTACGAGGCTGCACTTGCATTGTTCAAAAAGGCCGACTACTCAGCAGCCTCACAGGCTTTCGGTGATTTTTCAAGAAAGTACCCCGGCAGTGGTTTTGGCGCCGTCGCACTTTATTGGCTGGGCACCTCTCAATACGCCACCAAAGATTTCAAGGGTGCGATTCAAAGCTTCAAGAGCATGTCCAACTTGGCGCCCACCCACCCCCGAGTTCCTGACAGCATGCTCTCCATGGCCAGTTGCATGATTGAATTAAAGGACGTCAAGGGTGCCAAGAAAGTCCTGGAAGATTTGTCTAAAAATTACCCACAAAGCGATGCTGCTCAGGCGGCCAAAGATCGCCTGTCCAAGCTCAAATAAGGTTCAACGCTCACATGTTCAACACTCTGACCGAAACACAAGCGGTTTGGCTTTCACAAATGGTCTTGGTTTTAGGCTTTGTGTTGACCTTTGCATTGGGCTTTTTGGCCCAGTCCACTCACTTTTGCACCATGGGTGCGGTGATTGATGTCTTTTCATATGGTTCTTGGACCCGCGCTTGCCAAGTGTTGGTCGCCATGGGTGTGTCCATGGTTGGATTTGCTGTCTTTTGCGCTTATGGATGGGTGGATCCATTAAAGACCTTGTATGCCACGGACCGTTTGTATTGGTTATCTGATGCTTTGGGTGGCGCGCTCTTTGGTGTGGGCATGGTGCTTGCCTCAGGTTGCGGCAACAAAACACTCGTTCGCATGGGTACTGGGAACTTGAAGTCTTGGGTGGTTTTTCTCTTCATGGGCTTTGCAGCCTTGGCAACCCTAAAGGGCATCACAGCTGTGGTCAGGGTCAATTGGCTGGACACGGCTTTTGTCAAAATCAATGGCGGTGTGGATTTGGCCCACTTCATGTTTGGCCCACGTTTATCCACCATCACCTATTCACTCATGAGATTTGCCAACGCCGAGTGGATTCTCCTGGGTTGCGGTGTGGGTGTGATGGTGATCATGGTGGCTTGGATCATGTCGTTGCTCACGGCGCCCCATGAGCGCGAGCTCAAGCGTCTCAGGTCCTTTTTGCCTGGCGTTGGCGTTGGTTTGTTGATCACTTTGGCTTGGGGCTTGAGTGGTTATGTGGGACATGTCTCTGAGCATCCCGTGACCCTTGAGGAAGCATTCTTGGCCAGTTCAAGTGGTCGCATTGAAGCTTTGAGCTTTGTCGCACCCATGGCTTACTTGATCGATTGGTTGATTTACTTTTCGGACCAGTCCAAATTTTTGAACTATGGGGCAGTGTGCGCGCTTGGCGTGATCGCAGGTTCTTTTGTGAGCGCTTGCCTGAACGGGTCTTTGAGGTGGGAGGGCTTTGGTAGCCCCTCAGACCTTGGGTTGCACATCATTGGCGCAATTTTGATGGGAGTAGGGGGTGTCTTGGCCATGGGGTGTACCTTTGGGCAGGGCATCAGCTCCTTGTCAACACTCAGCATCAACGCCATGGAGGTTGTGATCTTCATTGTTTTGGGGGCTTGGATGGGTTTTAAAATTCAGCTTCGCGCCCTTGAGTGAAAACGGCTTTGAGAGAAACCTTGGCGTTGAGACCCAGATGAGCGAGTCCGAATTCGATTTTGAACGTCGCTTTGGAGCGCTCTCTCGTCTGTATGGCGTTGAGGGCGCAAGTGCAATATTTCGCGCCCACGTGGTGGTGGTTGGTATTGGTGGTGTGGGCTCTTGGGTTTGCGAGGCCTTGGCCAGAAGTGGTGTTGCCAAACTGACCTTGATTGACATGGATCACTTGGCCGAGTCGAATGTGAATCGACAAATCCATGCGCTCACCCCCACAATCGGAAAAGCCAAAGGTGAGGCCATGAAGGAGCGCATTGCCCTCATCAATCCCAACTGTAGGGTGGTCTTGATCGATGATTTTGTCACCCCCGAGAATTGGCCGGAAATGTCCAAAACCTTGGATCTGCCCGTTGATGCTTTGATCGATGCATGCGATCAAGTCAAAGCCAAACTGAGTTTAGCCTCTTGGGCGTTGGTCAATCCTGGTCTTTTCGTGAGCGTTGGTGCCGCAGGTGGCAAGAGACTTGCACACGAAGTTCAAATGGATGATTTATTGTCCGTGACCCATGATCCACTTTTGGCGCAATTGCGCTACCGGATGAGGCGCCAAGGTACGTTGGCCAAATCACTCAAGAAATCACGAATCCAATGTGTCTTTAGCAAAGAGCCTGTGTTGAATCCATGGGCAAAGTCGGCTCAGACTGAGCTTGATGCAAAACAAGCTGAGCCCTTGCTTTCTTCGGATCAATTCTCCTCGGATTTAAGTTGCCACGGCTATGGTTCGTCGGTCTCTGTGACGGCTACTTTTGGCATGTGCGCTGCAGGGTGGGTGATGGATCAGTTGGCAAAACTGGCCCAAACATGAGCTTGAGCTTCACGGATAGGATAAGTTTTAGACGGGCTAGAAAACTTGTTATTTTTTTGTTATAATTTATTTCTTTCTGAGGTTGATACTTCAATTTCAACCTCGGTGATGGGACGTTAGCTCAGCCGGTAGAGCAGCGGACTTTTAATCCGTTGGTCGCGAGTTCGAATCTCGCACATCCCACCAAAATCTCAAATGAATCAACCCTCTTGCGAGGGTTTTTTCTTTTGTGAGCTCCAATTTTACGTTTCAAAAAAGACGCCTTTTAACCGAGGCGTCGTTTTGAGCTTGCTTTTCAGATCAATTTCCAGCGAAAACACCTTTGGGAAAGCAAGCAATGAATTCGTTGGAAACTTTGTTGTTTTTGCTGTATTCAGTGACGAACTCGTTGAAGCCAGCGTCACCCCAGTTTTTTTGCGCTGTACCCTCATCTGCCTTGGGTGTGTTGACATGTAGACTGATCACCTTGGATTTGTCTGCGATCCAATTTTTGCCGTCGTTCATGTAGAGCTCACCAACGACTTGTCGATTGTTCATCACGCCATTGTTTCTGTACCAAGCTTCATGCAATTGTGCAGCTTTTCTTACGCCCTCCACAGAACCACCGGGAACGAGATCGGATATTCGCATGATCACTCTGACGCCATCACATTGATTGGCTGCATTGATTTCAGCTTTTGAGAAAAGTGCGGTCAACACACAAGCCAGACCGATGAGTGTATTTTTGATTTTCATGGCGAACCCTTTCTTGAAATAAACATCTTTGCTCTTTCGTGTGAAATCTGTTTGACAGGCGTGTAAAGTTCAAAGCAAAAAACTTTGGCCAGCATTTCTGCGAATTTCAAAATGCGGGATTTTGATTGACCAGTTTGCATACATCACCAGATAATGGGCTTTCATGAGAGACGCTTTTCATGTTGATGTTGATCTTGATCAGCAAGACAAGTTACAACCCCCAATACGATTCACACCCAAGAAGGTCGAGCAATGAGATTGTGTATTTTTTCTGGATCAAGTTCAGGTGTTAAAGAAAGTTACACCTTGGCCGCAAAGACGCTGGGCCAAGAATTGGCCAAGAGCGGTATAAGTGTGGTTTACGGTGGAGCCTCCGTTGGCCTGATGGGGGCCGTGGCAGATGCTGCACTCCAAGAAGGCGGAGAGGTCATTGGTGTTATTCCACAATCCTTGTTTGACAAAGAAGTGGGGCATTTGGGGTTGAGCAAGTTGCACATTGTGAAGAACATGCACGAGCGAAAAGCCATGATGGCAGATCTCTCAGACGGGTTCATCGCGCTGCCTGGTGGCATTGGCACATTTGAAGAGTTGTTCGAAGTTTGGACTTGGGCGCAATTGGGCTATCACCCCAAGCCTTGTGCAATTTTGAATGCGGATGGTTACTACGATCAATTGATTGGTTTCTTGGATCACACCGTGAACCAAGGCTTTTTAAAGCCATCGCACCGTGATCTTTTGATTGTTGAGAATGACTCATCCAAGCTCCTAGATCGAATCAGAACCTACCAACCACCAAAGGTGGCCAAATGGAGTTGATACACTGATCAGGAGTGTGAAGAAATGTTGCACTGCAGTGTGCAAGTGGCGATGTTCATCTTGCAGTAACTCATCCAACATGAACTCTAAAGCGTTTAGGGAAAACGCTAGAAGTGTGGTTTATTGAGGCATCTGTTTGTAAATGCGCTTGATTTTCACTGATCAGTCAAGCAACATAGAAGCCATTTTCAATGGACCGATCACTGCTCGCAATCATGCCTCCTCTCTTTGAGATTCTTTATAAAAGTGAGTCTGTCTCAACCAGTGTCATCACCGTTGAGTTGGAGAACATTTTAAGAATCTCAAGGCTCAAGAACAGCAAGAGAAACATCACTGGCATGTTGATGTATTTCAGAGGCGAGTTCATTCAAATTCTAGAGGGTGATCAGGATCAAGTCTTGAATGTATTTTCTACCGCCATCAAAAAAGACCCTAGGCACTCCAATGTGCGTTTGATCGCAGAAGGCCCCATTGTTCATCGCAGTTTCTCAGATTGGTCCATGGGCTTTGTCGGAGACGAGGCCATTCAATCCCGGGTCTCTGTATCGACCAGCGCTTTGATGATGGATCTGCTCAGCCAAGAGGCCAAGCAAAGTCCACAAACCCCCGGAGTCACTCACTTCGTCAAAACCTACAACCAAATGAGAAGGTTTCCCATCCGCTGAGTTGGCCCAGGGTTGGAGGTCAATCAGCCGTTTTTGATTTTTTTGGCTGCGTCAATTGCAAAGTAAGTCAATATGCCATCTGCCCCAGCTCGCTTGAATGCAAGCAAGCTCTCCATCATGACTTGGTCGTGATCGAGCCAGCCGTTTTGTGCAGCTGCTTTGAGCATGGCGTACTCGCCTGAGACTTGATAGGCAAAGGTGGGCACTAGAAAGGTGTCCTTGACACGGCGCACCACATCCAAGTAAGGCATACCAGGCTTGACCATCACCATGTCAGCGCCCTCGCTGATGTCGAGCGCAACCTCCCTGAGCGCTTCATCGGTATTGCCTGGATCCATTTGATAGGTCTTTTTGTCACTCTTACCCAGGTTTTTTGCCGAACCCACAGCATCTCTGAAGGGACCATAGAAGGCACTTGCGTATTTTGCACTGTAAGCCATGATGCGAGTGTGCACGTGAGCATGCGCCTCAAGGGCTTGTCGGATCGAGCCAATTCGGCCATCCATCATGTCGCTAGGGGCAACAATGTCCACGCCAGCTTGTGCTTGGGTCAAGGCTTGTTGAGTGAGAACGGCCAAGGTGGGGTCGTTCAAAATGTAGCCCTCTTCATCCAAGAGACCATCTTGACCGTGGCTGGTGTAGGGGTCCAATGCCACATCGGTCATGATGCCGAGTTCAGGGAAGTGTTTTTTAAGGGCCGCGACCACTTGCGGCACCAATCCATTTGGATTGGTGGCTTCAATGCCATCGGGTGTTTTGAGGTGCGAGCTGATGACTGGAAACAGAGCCATCACTGGAATGCCCAATTTCACGCATTCTTCAGCCACGGGCATCAATTGGTCCAAGCTCAAACGTTCAACGCCGGGCATGGATTGCACGGATTCACGTCGATTCTCTCCCTCCAATACAAAAACCGGATAAATGAGGTCGTCTACGCTCAGATGGTGTTCACGCACCAAGCGGCGTGTGAAGTCATCTTTTCTGAGTCTGCGAGGGCGATTGTTGGGGAAATTTGCGTGCATGTTGTGGGTCTGTGGTCTTGGTTAGAGGGGCATGTATTTTGGATTCAAATCCATTCGCGTCGAACGATGAAGTGCTTCATGAGATCGTGTTCGGGTGTTCCTTCTTCAGCGGTGTGTTGGTAGGACCAACTCACCAAGGGCGGCATGGAGAGCAAAATGGACTCAGTTCTTCCTCCAGACTGAAGCCCAAAGTGTGTTCCTCGGTCCCAGACCAAATTGAACTCAACGTAGCGACCTCTTCTGTAGAGTTGGTGAGCTCTTTCGCGATCCGAGTAGGGCATGTCTTTTCTTCTCTCCACAATGGGGAGGTAGGCCAATAAAAGGGCGTTGCCAACACTTTGAAGCATCTCAAAGCTTTTCTCATTGCCCAACTCAGAGAAGTCATCAAAGAAGATGCCACCAATGCCGCGCTGCTCTGAGCGGTGCTTGAGGCAAAAATAATCATCACACCAAGCTTTGAACTTCGGGTAAAGATCTGAACCAAAAGGGGCGAGCGCGTCATGACAGGTTTGGTGGAAATGCACTGCATCCTCTTCAAATCCATAGTAGGGCGTCAAATCCATGCCTCCTCCAAACCATGCCACGGGTGCACCACTGGAAGGGGTTGCGCAGATCATGCGCACGTTCATGTGAACCGTTGGAACGTAGGGGTTTCGGGGGTGAAACACCAAGGACACACCCATGGCTTCAAATGGGGAGCCAGCAAGTTCTGGGCGATGTTGGGTTGCTGAAGGGGGCAATTTGGGACCGCTCACGTGAGAGAAGCCACAACCGGCGCGCTCAAAGACGTGACCGTTTTCTAAAATTTGAGTAATGCCGTTACCTTGCAGTGTCTCGCCTGGATTCTTACTCCAAGCATCTGAGACAAAAGGCGTTCCACCATCTAGAGTGGAGATGGCAGTCATGATTGATTTTTGCAGGTCAAGCAAATAACTTCTGATTTGAGTGGGATCCATGGATTGAGAGTGAGGTGAGAGGTATAGCTGGTTGGAATCAGGCTTTGGACAAAGGTGAGAGTGTTCAGGTGACTCTTACCTGAACAAGCTCAAATGCCGCTCAGGGTTGCAAAAAGCTGGTTCCAAGGTTGTGTCCTTTGCCAGTCAATGAGCAGTGCAAGGACATCAGTGCATCGGCCAAGAGTTTCGTCAAAAGAACCTTTGATCAAGCCCCGTTGTGCGCTTTGGTATTGATGTGCAAGAGCGACGCGGCAATCAGGCCAAAGGCCGCCGAGGCGACCCAAACGGCAGCCTGTGAGTAGCCGACTTTCACTTGAAAAAGGAAATGAAAAAGTAAGGTGTTGATGAGAAAAAAGATGAACAAACCGATGGATTTGGTGCTGTGCATTTTGGACTCCTTGGTGTTTGATTTTGATTTAAGAAAAACTCAATCCTATCTTCATTTTATTCAAGAAAACTGACCTACATCAAGCTTTCGCATCACGCAACAGCAGCCCTGCAGTTGTGCGCTTTTAAGGCTCATTTGTTCCTTCAACGCTTGCTTTGTTCAAGTTTGCGTGTGTTTCATGCTTTTGCGTGAGTGAGGTCACTTTTTGTCTGGGTAAAAAGCTCAGGCCAGCGCTTGCAAATGCGCGCCTCTATTCCTTTTGAGTCCAAGCCATAGAGCTTCAAGAGCTCTGTGGGGTCCCCGTGTTCGGTGAACTCGTCATCAAACCCCACCAACAGGGTTGGGATGTTCAGTCCCATGGCTTGTGTGGCCTCTAGCACCGCGGAGCCTGCACCAGCGGCGACACAACCATCCTCTAGCGTGACCAATCCGATGTGATCTTGGACCAATTTGCGAATCGTCTCCAAATCCAAGGGCTTAGCCCAGCGCATGTCCACGACCGTGTAACCCAAGCGCTCTCCAATTTCCAGAGCAGGGTGGAGCAATGGACCAAAAGCGAGCAGTGCCAATTGTTTTCCCACGCGTTTGATTTGCGCCTTGCCCCATGGCAGGGGATCAAGGGTTTGCGTGACCTCAGCTCCTACCCCTGCACCTCTGGGGTAGCGAACCGTCGCAGGACCATTGTGCATGTAGGCGCTGTTGAGCAAGAGCCTGCACTCGTGTTCATCTGATGGGCAAAGTATGCTCATATTTGGAATGCACCGGGTGAACGCAATGTCAAACATGCCGGCGTGTGTCGCTCCATCAGGCCCGACCAGTCCTGAGCGATCCAAGGCAAAGACCATGGGTAGATTTTGCAAGGCAACGTCATGGATCATTTGATCGTATCCACGTTGCAAAAAGGTCGAATAGATGGCCACCACGGGCTTGAGGCCTTCGCAGGCCAAGCCAGCGGCAAACGTCACGGCGTGTTGTTCAGCAATGCCCACATCGTGGTATCGATCGGGGTGCACTTGGCTGAATTTCACCATGCCTGAGCCCTCTCGCATGGCTGGCGTGATGGCCACCAATCTGGGATCATGGTCAGCCATGTCACACAGCCATTGACCAAAGATTTGAGTGAAAGTGGTCTTGGAGGCGGTGGCAACCAGCCCAACCTTGGGGTCGAATTTGCTCGGTCCGTGGTAAGCAATGGGGTCTGATTCGGCCTTTGAATATCCCTTGCCTTTTTGTGTCACGACGTGAAGAAATTGTGGACCTTTGAGATTTTTGACATGCTCGAGTGTGTCAACCAGCGTCTCTAGATTGTGGCCATCAATGGGGCCCGTGTAGTGAAATCCCATCTTTTCAAAGATGGTGTTGGTGTGAACCAGCTCTTGTGTTTGTTGCTCAAGGTGTTTGGCCAATGCGAAGAGTGGAGGCGCATTTTTGAGTATGTTTTTGCCTAATTCTTTGGCCGTTGCGTAAAAACGCCCACCCATCAACTCTTGCAAATAATGATTCAGTGCGCCCACTGGGGGGCTGATGGACATGTCGTTGTCGTTGAGGATGACGAGTAAATCGCAATCACTCGCTCCCGCATTGTTCAAGGCCTCATACGCCATGCCAGCTGTGAGTGCACCGTCTCCGATGATGGCAACACTTTTTCGCGAGGACCCCAGTTGTTTAGAGGCCATGGCCATGCCAAGTGCAGCAGAGACGCTGGTGGAGGAATGGGCTGTGCCAAATGCATCGTAGACGCTTTCCTCACGCCTTGGAAAACCGCTCAAACCCGATTTTTGGCGAATGGTGCCCATTTGATCAAAGCGACCTGTGAGCATTTTGTGAGAATAGGTTTGGTGGCCCACGTCCCACACGAGCCGATCTTGGGGTGTGTTGAAAACGTAATGGAGTGCAACGGTGAGCTCAACCGTGCCCAAGTTGGAGCTGAAGTGCCCGCCTGTTTTGGAGACGGAATCAATGAGGTGGTCTCGAAGGACTTTAGCGACTTGGGGGAGTTGTGCGCGAGAGAGCCTCCTGAGCAATGCAGGGGACTTGATCCAGTCCATTAAACTTCCATCCATGTCACACCTCAAAAGCTTTTTCACGGACCTTGTAATTTATAGGAAATTGGCTTTTCGTCAATATGGGTAGACACTTATAATGTCTATTTAAAATGACACTATCATTGTTTGAACCCAATGTTCGGTGGGTAAATTCGACTCTCGTAGACCTTTAAGCATGAAAATCAAACTTCAAAACGATACCTTTTTGCGCGCTTGTATGAGGCAAGCCACCGATTACACGCCCGTATGGTTGATGCGGCAAGCGGGTCGATATTTGCCAGAATACTGTGCAACTCGGGCGAAGGCCGGGAGTTTCATGGGTTTGGCGACCAATGTGGACTTTGCAACAGAGGTGACGCTTCAGCCCCTGGAGCGCTACAAGCTGGATGCGGCCATTTTGTTCTCCGATATTTTGACGGTTCCAGATGCAATGGGTTTGGGGTTGTCCTTCAACCAAGGCGAGGGGCCTCGATTTGCGAAAGTGGTGCGTGACGAGGCGGCGGTGTCAGAGCTTAGGGTGCCAGACATGAGCAAGTTGCGTTATGTTTTTGATGCAGTGAGCTCCATTCGCGCGGCTTTGCAGGGGCGTGTTCCATTGATTGGATTTTCAGGCAGTCCTTGGACCTTGGCGTGCTACATGGTGGAAGGGGCGGGTTCGGATGATTATCGCCACGTGAAGTCCTTCATGTACAGCCGTCCAGATTTGATGCACCAACTCTTGAGAGTCAATGCCGACTCTGTGGCTGAGTATTTGAACGAGCAAATTCGCGCTGGTGCTCAGGCTGTCATGATCTTTGACAGCTGGGGTGGCGTGCTTGCGGATGGTGCTTTTCAAGAGTTCAGCTTGGCCTACATTCAACGGGTGCTCTCCAAGCTTGAGAGAAGTCACGATGGAGAGATCATTCCTCGCATCGTCTTCACAAAGGGTGGAGGTCTATGGCTGCCTGAAATGGGGCAACTCGATTGTGAGGTGCTGGGGTTGGATTGGACCATGAACCTGGGACACGCCCGAGCTTTGGTGGGCGGAGAGGTTGGGGGCGAGGGCAAAGCTTTGCAAGGCAACATCGATCCCAATGTTTTGTTCAGCCAGCCCAAGCAAATTGTGGGGGAAGTTCACCGAGTGCTCGATAGCTTTGGTGCGCCTCATGTGGACAAGACTCAAAAGGGTCCAACACACATCTTCAATTTAGGACATGGCATCAGTCAATTCACGCCCCCGGAGCACGTCTCCGCTTTGGTGGAGGCTGTGCACGCCCACTCCAAAGCGATGCGACAGGGTTGAAGCCTTTGGGGAAAAAAGCGCACTTAGGCCATGCTGTGATGGCCGAGTCGTGCTGCGATCAAGAGTCAAGCAAGTGACGCTTGCAGCCTTGTAGGAAAAAGTGTTCGATGGCGTACTGCGCTTTGTCTCTCACCTCAAGGTCTTTGGAGTGCAATTCAGCCATCGCGCCGTGAATCAATTTTTGGGTCAGGCCTTTGCTGAGCATCTCCAAAATTTGATGGATGTCCTCGCCTTTGGCAATCATTTTTTTGGCTTTTGCGATTTCTAGCTCACGCCACTGATCGGTTTTTTGATGCAAGCGTTGGATCAAAGGAACATCCTCTCGGGTGTTGAGCCAGCTCAAAAACCCATGTACACCTTCATCAATGATCCCTTCAGCTTTGGTCACTGCGGCCATTCGGTTTTCTCGACCACTTTGAACAATCTTGGACAAGTGATCCACCGTGTAGAGAAAAACGTTACGAAGCTCTTCGACCTGAGGTTCAATGTCCCTTGGCACTGCCAAGTCGAGCATGAACATGGGGGAGTTCTTGCGCTTTTTAAGCGCGCTCTCAACGGCACCAAGACCAATCAAGGGGAGGGTGCTCGCAGTACAACTGATGACCACGTCAAACTCATGCAGTTTCTCAGGTATTTCACTCAGTGCAAAGGCCTGTGCGTTGAACTTGGCAGCCACCTCTTGGCCTTTTGCAAGATTTCGATTGGCAAGGCACATCTTCTTTGGATGCTTGGCTGCAAAGTGTGTCATGCAAAGCTCAATCATCTCGCCTGCACCCACAAACAATATTTGTGTATCCGAGAGATCCTCAAAGAGTTGGCCAGCGAGCCTAACCGCTGCTGCAGCCATGCTGATCGAGTGTGAACCGATTTCGGTTGAGCTGCGAACGCGTTTGGCAATGGAGAAGCTTCTCTCAAAGAGTTGGTTCAGTGTGGTGCCTAAAAAGCCTGCTTCTCTTGAGGTTTGAACGGCATTTTTGAGTTGTCCCAAAATCTGAGGTTCACCCAAGACCATTGAGTCCAAGCCACTCGCCACCCTGAAGGCGTGACGGGCTGCGCTTTCATGCTCAAGCGTGTAGCCATGCGAATCCAATAGGTTGGCCTTGGCACCCCCTAAGTTGGCAAACCAGCGTTGTGTGCCCTCAACTTGATCGGACTGTATGGAGCAATAAATCTCGGTTCTGTTGCAAGTGGAGAGAACGGTTGCTTCAGATTTTTCACCAAACTGGCTCCTGAAGTCTCCTAAGTGGTTCTTGATCTGGTCGGAAGCCCACGCAAACTGCTCACGAATTTTGAGAGGTGCTGTCTGGTGGTTGAGTCCTATTGCCAACACGCTCATGCCGCACTCCTCACGCTGCGAGCCAAGTGAATGGTTCCTTGGGACGCACTGACCCAAGAAGCTTGAAGATCAACTTTTTTTGCTGTTTTAGCCGGATGAGGGTTTGTTCCGAGCATATTTTTTCCAATAAACTTGACAAATCTTTGTGTAATGTTACATTGACATTTAATTTTGTCAATAAATATTTACAGCTTGGCTGGGTATTTGTTCAAACGGTCCCATAACCAGGAGAGCCTGATGCACATTGAAGAACGAATTCAAGCGGCGATGTTGACCCATTTCGATGAGGTCATCAGTCCCAGTACGCCGCCAAGCCTTCGAGCAGCCATGCAGCACGCTTTGTTTCCAGGCGGCGCGCGCATCAGACCTCAGTTGTACATGGCCGTTGCGATGGTGAGCGGTGAGGACTTGCCCTCGCTCACCGATGCAGGCGCGGTTGCTTTGGAGTTGATGCATTGTGCATCCCTTGTGCACGATGACATGCCCTGCTTTGATGATGCCCAGATGAGAAGGGGTAAAACAACCGTTCACGTTGAGTTCTCAGAGCCGCTGGCCTTGCTCACGGGAGACGCCTTGATTGTCATGGCCTATCAAGTCTTGCTCAATCAAACCACCAAAAAACGCTTGAGCCACGCTCACGCATTGCGTGTGCTTGAGATGATGAATGTGTTGAGTCAAGGCGTGGGTGTGCCCCACGGCATTGTTGCAGGACAGGCATGGGAGTGCGAGAGCAAGGTTGACTTGTGGAAGTACCAGCGCGCCAAGACCGGCTCACTGTTCACTGCCGCAACTTGCATGGGTGCGGTGGCTGCCGGTGCGAGTCCTGCTCCATGGCTTGAGCTGGGCGAAAGCCTTGGTGACGCCTACCAAATCGCAGATGACATCAGAGACGTGATAGGTCATGTCGAGCTCATTGGTAAGCCCGTTGGTCAAGACATTGAGCACGGTCGCCCAAGCGCTGCGCAAGTCTTGGGCTTGGAAGGGGCCAATGCTGAATTCAAGCGCCTCATTGAGAACGCTGCCAAGAGCGTTCCAGATTGTGCGGGGCGAGATATTTTGCGCGCCATGATTTTCAAAGAGTCCGAGCGCTTGGTGCCTCAACAAGAATACCAACACTACTTGGAAGTCTCTAAGCAAAAACAACAACAAAGTGAGCTCACTGCATGACCGTGAACATGCATCAGGCTCAGTCGCCAAACCTAACGATGGAGCACACGGCTCCATTGGCGCCTGGTTCGACGCTCAAAGAGAAGCGAAAGCCCGATTCAATCGAGCTTTTCAAGCGCTCCATTGAGCGCTTGATGTCCTCTCCTCAGTTTTATCGCTTCTCGGTCAACAACATTCTGACTCGCTGGTACGCCAAACGCAGAACCTCTCAGGTGTTTGATCTGATGGCTGGGTTTGTGAATTTTCAAGTTTTATTGACTTGTGTAAAGAGTGGCTTGCTCGATCGTGTTTACGAGTCTCCCTGCACCATGGAGGAGTTGAGCTCGTACACCCAGCTGCCCAAAGAAAACATAGATCGATTGGTTTTGTCAGCCTTGTCACTCCAGCTCATTGACCAAAGAGGTTCAGATCGTTTTGGAATCGGTGCGCTGGGTTTGCCCGTGGTGGGCTACAACGGCATCAAGGCCATGATTGAGCACAATGCGGTTTTGTATGCGGACATGCTTGAGACCTCCAATTTGCTCAAGTCAAAAGAGCATTCACAAATGCATCGTTATTGGCCTTACACACTGAATGATGCTCAAGACAATGCCAATTTCGTTCAGCAACAGCAAGCCTCCCTTTTAAAAGCCAAACAGTTTGAACGCTACTCGGAGTTGATGTCTGCTTCTCAAAACTTTGTGATCGATGAGATCACCTCCAGCTATGATTTTTCTGGCCATGCCAAGATGCTTGACATCGGTTGTGGCAAAGGCAGATTTGTACAAACTTTGGCCCAGCAGTACGCCACTTTAGAGTTTGAGTTGATGGATCTGCCCCTTGTCATGGGTTTGACGCAAGAGCATCTGGGTCAATTCGAATTTTCTTCCAGGCTTTCCTTCAATCCGGGAAGTTTCAAGCTTGATCCACTCCCCTCAGGTGTAGATCTGATCTCACTCGTGAGGATTGCCCACGATCACAGCGATGATGTGGTGAATGCCCTTTTGAGAAAAATCTATTTGACCCTTCCATCCAAGGGTACCTTGTTGTTGGCTGAGCCCATGGCAGAACCAAAGGGTGCTAGGCATGACGCTTACTTCCATTTCTACTTGCTCGCCATGGGGGAGGGAAGGCTCAGAACGCCAGAGCAATTGTCAAAAATGATGGTGCAAGCCGGTTTTGATCGGGTGAAGTTGCTGGCCAATCCCATGCCCATGCACACCCGAATCTTGCTTGCCCAAAAGCATTAGTGTTTCTACCAATGTCCAATCCGAAAGTGTCAATTAAGATTGACGTTATAAAATGTCTAAAATAGGTTACACATGAACGCACAAGCCGTGTTATTTGAGGGACCTAAGAACATCAAGTTGAGCAAGTTGGAAGTCAACGAGATGGTGGAAGGGGACATCGAGATCGAGGTCATGTACTCGGGTATCAGCACGGGCACAGAGCGCTTGCTGTGGGAGGGCAGTATGCCCAATTTTCCTGGAATGGGTTACCCCTTGGTGCCAGGATACGAGTCGGTTGGACAAATCAAAAAGAACAACTCCAAGATTGAATTCAAGCCAGGGGAATTTGTGTTTGTCCCTGGCGCATATTCCTTCAAGAATGTGCGCAACTTATTTGGGGGCTCAGGTTCTCGACTGGTTGTACCAGCCGAGCGAGTGATCGCTGTGCGCGAGCAAGATGCGCAAAGCGCGACACTGTTGGCATTGGCCGCCACGGCTTACCACAGCGTCTCCAAAGGTGGCGCCTTGCACACGGCCGAACCACCCGAACTCATCATTGGTCACGGCATCATGGGGCGGTTATTGGCTCGCATGACGGTGGCAGCGGGTATGACGCCTCCAACTGTGTGGGAGGTCAACCCAGCCCGCATGAGTGGTGCTGAGGGCTACACAGTCATTGATCCCAGATCTGATGCTCGAAAAGATTACAAAGCAATCTATGACGTCAGTGGTGACGCCTCATTGCTCAACGAGTTGATCGCTCATTTGGCGCCAGGCGGTGAAGTCGTCTTGGCTGGTTTTTACACCAAAGAGCTGTCATTTAACTTTGCTCAGGCATTCATGAAAGAGCCACAAATTCGTGTGGCTGCTCAGTGGAAGCGATGTGACTTAGAGGCGGTTTCTCAATTGCTCAGTACAGGCCGTTTGTCTTTGGAGGGCTTGATCACCAATACAAGTCATCCCTCCAAGGCGCAAGAGGCTTATGAAGCTGCGTTTTGTGATCCGCATTGTTTGAAAATGATTTTAGACTGGAGACATTGATGTCAAGTAATTTACCGACTAATGGCCAAGGCTCTGCTCCGGTTGAGCAAACAATTCAATTCACACAAAGGTTAAGAGCCGAAGCGAGCCAAGAGCCTGAGGCGGTTCACACTGGCGAGGTGACCAAAGAGACACAAATCATTGCGATTTATGGCAAAGGTGGGATTGGCAAGAGTTTCACGCTTGCCAATTTGAGCTACATGATGGCTCAACAAGGTAAGAAAGTATTGTTGATCGGGTGCGATCCAAAGAGCGACACCACGAGTTTATTGTTCGGTGGAAAGGCTTGTCCAACCATCATCGAGACGTCTTCGAAGAAAAAATTGGCCGGTGAAGCTGTGAGCATTGGGGATGTCTGCTTCAAGCGCGATGGCGTTTACGCCATGGAGTTGGGTGGTCCTGAGGTTGGTCGGGGCTGCGGTGGGCGCGGCATCATTCATGGCTTTGAAACCCTTGAGAAATTGGGCTTCCACGAGTGGGGTTTTGATTACGTGCTGTTGGATTTCTTGGGTGACGTGGTTTGTGGCGGGTTTGGCTTGCCCATTGCCCGCGACATGTGTCAAAAAGTCATTGTCGTAGGTTCAAATGACTTGCAGTCCCTTTATGTGGCCAACAACGTTTGTTCCGCTGTTGAGTATTTCCGCAAGCTCGGTGGAAATGTGGGTGTGGCTGGAATGGTCATCAACAAGGACGACGGAACAGGTGAGGCGGCAGAGTTTGCCAATCGAGCAGGTATTCCAGTCTTGGCCGCAATTCCCGCTAACGAGGACATTCGCAGAAAGAGTGCAAGTTACGAAATCATCGCCACACCAGGTGGTCAGTGGGGGCCACTCTTTGAGAGTCTGGCTCAAAACGTTGGAGATGCCCCTCCAATGCGACCCAAACCTTTGACTCAAGACGAGTTGCTCTCACTCTTTAGTGCGGACACCGTGGGTCGAAATGTGGTTTTGGAGCCTGCAACTGAGTTTGACATGAGGGGAGCCACGGTTTCAACCAAGCCCACTCTTGAAGTTGTCTACGACGAAGTCTAAGGCAACCTATGCAAGCCAAGACCATACCCATCAAAGCAGCCGATCTCCCTCAGCAGGAGGCGGGCGCATGCCATGCGGGCGAGAAAACTTTGCTCGAGGCCGCTCAAGCGGCAGGTAAGAGCGAGATTTTGCAGCGCTATGCCTTAGATTATCCCAAAGGCCCTCATGATCAACCCCAGAGCATGTGTCCAGCTTTTGGATCCTTGAGGGTCGGTCTCAGAATGAGTCGCACAGCAACCATCCTCTCTGGTTCAGCTTGTTGTGTATATGGATTGACCTTCACTTCTCACTTTTATGGGGCCAGAAGAAGTGTGGGGTATGTGCCCTTTAACTCAGAGACCTTGGTCACGGGAAAGTTGTTTGAAGACATTCGCGAGTCGGTTCATGCTCAGGCTGATCCTGAGAAATACGATGCGATCGTGATCATCAATTTGTGCGTGCCCACTGCCAGTGGTGTGCCGCTTCAGCTCCTGCCCAAGGAGATCAATGGCGTGCGAATCATTGGCATTGATGTACCTGGGTTTGGTGTGCCAACGCACGCCGAAGCCAAAGATGTGCTTGCGGGTGCCATGCTCAAGTATGCTCGCCAAGAGATCATGAGTGGTCCTGTTCAAGCCCCCAACAAAGCTCGTACGGGCAACCCCACCATCACTTTACTGGGTGAGATGTTCCCAGCTGACCCCATGGGCATTGCGCAGATGATTGCACCCATGAATTTGGCGGTAGGCTCTAGCGTGCCCACTCGTGAGTGGCGTGAGTTGTATTCAGCCATCGATTGTGCTGTTGTGGCTGCAATTCATCCTTTTTACACGGCCAGCATTCGAGAATTTCAAGCTGCTGGTCGCCCCATTGTGGGTTCGGCACCCGTGGGGGTTGAGGGAACACACGATTGGCTACAAAACATTGGCCAAAGTGTAGGTGTGTCGCAAGCGCTCATTGATGAGGCCAGAAATAAATCGCTCGCCATGATCAAGGCGGTGCTTGCACAGCAAAAAATCACGGGTCGCATCACACTGAGTGGCTATGAAGGCTCGGAATTGATCGTTGCCAGGCTCTTGGTTGAGTGTGGGGCAGATTTACGCTACGTCGGTTCAGCTTGTCCCTCAACGCCTTGGAATGCACACGACGCCGAGTGGCTCAAATCCAAAGGCGTTCAAGTTCAATTCAGGGCTTCATTGGAGCAAGACTTGGATGCCGTGCAGGCTTTTAGGCCAGACTTGGCGATTGGTACAACGCCGGTTGTGCAATATGCCAAAGAGGCATGCATTCCATCGCTGTACTTCACGAACTTGATTTCAGCCAGACCCTTGATGGGAGTGGCTGGAGCAGGCTCATTGATACAGGTGGTGAATGCTGCCATTGGAAACCAGAGCAGGTTCAACAAGATGAAAGATTTCTTTGGGCCTGTGGGGCATGGAGACACATCGGGTGTTTGGATGGACAAGCCTTTTGATCGTCCTGAGTTTCGTGCGGAAAACCGCAGACAACTCGAGAAAAAAATCAAACAACGCAAAGCGCAGGAGATGGGCTGATGTTTGTCATTGATCATGATCGAGCAGGAGGGTACTGGGGGGCGGTTTACGTCTTCACGGCCATCAAAGGTCTTCAAGTGGTGATCGATGGCCCAGTGGGCTGTGAGAACTTACCCGTGACTTCTGTACTTCACTACACCGATGCATTGCCTCCGCATGAACTCCCCATTGTCGTCACAGGCTTGGCTGAGGAGCAGCTGGGCCGTGAAGGCACAGAGGGTGCGATGAAGCGAGCACATGCATCCTTGGACCCAGATTTGCCGGCGGTTGTGGTGACGGGTTCAATTGCAGAGATGATTGGTGGTGGGGTGACGCCAGAGGGTACCAATTTGATGCGATTTTTGCCTCGCACCATTGATGAAGACCAGTGGCAATGCGCCAACAGAGCCATGTTTTGGCTTTGGAGTGAGTACGGCTTGAAGAAAGTACCAAAAAGAGTGCGCAAAGAGGGAGACCGTCCTCGTGTCAACATCATTGGTCCAAGCTATGGTGTCTTCAATTCACCCAGCGATGTGGCAGAGATCAAGCGATTGGTTTTGGGGATTGGCGCTGAGATCAACATGATCTTTCCTTTGGGCTCCCATCTCTCGGATGTTTCTAGATTGGTTGAGTCCGATGTGAACATCTGCATGTACCGCGAATTTGGACGCATGCTTTGTGAGGCATTGGATCGCCCCTATTTGCAAGCGCCGATTGGTCTGCACAGCACCACACTCTTTTTGCGCAAACTCGGCGAGTTGCTCGGCCTTGATCCTGAGCCCTTCATCGAGCGCGAGCGCCACACGACACTCAAGCCTTTATGGGATTTGTGGCGATCGGTGACGCAAGATTTTTTTGCAACAGCAAGCTTTGCTGTGGTTGCCAATGAAACCTACTCCAGAGGACTCAAGCACTTTTTGGAAGATGAGATGGGTTTGCCTTGTCGTTTTGCCGTTCCTAGACTGCCTGGGCAAAAAACGGACAATGAATCGGTTCGTGAAATGGTGAGAAGTCAAACGCCACTCATTCTCTTTGGCAGCTACAACGAGAGAATGTATTTGAGTGAGTTGACCGCACGTGGCCCCATGAAGCCGAGCTTCATCGCAGCATCCTTTCCCGGCGCCATCATTCGTCGCCACACAGGCTCGCCATTCATGGGCTACAGCGGGGCTACGTATTTGATTCAAGAGGTTTGCAACTGTCTTTTTGATGCCTTGTTCAACATCTTGCCGCTTGGAACGGAGATGGACAAAGCGCAATCTACGCTATCACGTGGGGTTGTTGCACCCTCACAGTTGCCTTGGACAGAGGAAGCTCAGGAGATCCTTCGAGTATGCGTGAGCGCACAGCCTGTTCTCGTACAAATTTCAGTGGCCAAGACTTTGCGAGACAGTACCGATCGCGCCGCTCAAATGGCTCAAGAAAGCGAAGTCTGCGCTGAGCGCGTGAGAGAGACGGCTCTCTCATTGGGCTTTGGCTCAACTTCTAGCACACACGCCGGGCAGGCCAGTGTGAGCAAACCAACCTCGACTCAAAGAGGTGTTTTGGCATGAAACAGCTTGATCAACACTTAAGACTGTCTTTGGATGTGCACACAGTGGAGCACACCTGGTCAGTCTGGACCCCATGCAGCAACGTTTTGTTGCGGCTGCCCAGGGTGCGCGGGCTGAGCGCGTCGATGGTCGTCAAGACCAGTTTTTTTAACAAGGAGCATTCATATGTCTGAACGGAATTCTATATCCGGGTTGACTGATGAGGAAGCTCAGGAGTTCCACCATTACTGGGTCCAAGGATTAGTGGGGTTTACAGCAGTTGCTGTGATTGCTCACATGTTGGTCTGGGCATGGCGGCCCTGGTTCTAAGTCAGAGCGAGTAAGTTATTTGAAGAGGAGTTACTGCCATGTCAGAAATGATCAATGAAAACCACAATTCATTCTCTGTTAAAGAGAGACTGAGTGATTTGATGATTTTCGTACCTTGTTTTATTGTTTTGTTTGCTGCTGCATTGCTGGGTCAATTGATCGGCATCAATTGGCGAACTTGGCTAAGCGGGGCCGAGGGTTCTCAAAACATTTTTGTGGGAATCAAAGCGGCGGTATACACCTTTATGTCCCATATCAATTAGGAGAAAGCCATGTGGAGAATTTGGCGACTGTTTGATCCCTTGAGAGCCATGGTGGTGCAGGGAATTTTTCTATTTGCACTGGCAGCAATGATTCACCTCATTTTGCTAAGTACAAATCGTTACAACTGGTTTGACGGACCTAGAAAACCGGCAGCGGCTACTGCGCAAAATGCGCCAATGCCAGCTCCAGTTGCTGAGGTCAAGTCTTGAAGGACCTTTGAGGGAAGGGTGTAGGTGCCTCGTGGGCGGCTTGATTGCTCAACATGAGGTACCTGCATACCCTGTAGATTGTGAATGTTTTTTGCCTTTTTAGGCGCAGGAGGGCTTCATAATGGCCATGCTGAGTTTTGAGAAAAAATACCGTGTGCGTGGAGGCACCCTCATTGGGGGTGATTTGTTTGACTTTTGGGTGGGTCCCTTCTTTGTGGGCTTTTTCGGGGTCACGACATTCTTTTTCTCAGTGCTTGGAACTGCGCTCATTTTTTACGGCGCTGCAATGGGTGGAACCTTCAACCCTTGGCAAATCAACATTGCGCCACCTGATTTGTCGTATGGATTGAAATTGGCTCCAATGCTCAAAGGGGGTCTGTGGCAATGGATCACGGTTTGTGCTCTTGGGGCGTTTGTATCATGGGCTTTGCGAGAAGTGGAGATTTGTCGCAAGTTGGGCATGGGCTATCACGTGCCCTTTGCTTTTAGCTTCGCAATTTTTGCTTACTTCACGCTTGAAGTGATCAGGCCAGTATTGATGGGCGCATGGGGACACGCTTTCCCATACGGTATTTACAGTCATTTGGATTGGGTGTCCAACGTAGGCTATCAATACTTGCATTTCCACTACAACCCAGCACACATGCTGGCAGTGACCTTTTTCTTCACCACCACTTTTGCCCTTGCTCTGCACGGCGCACTGGTCTTGTCTGCCACCAATCCTAAAACAGGTGAAGTTGTTAAAACACCCGAGCACGAGGACACGTTCTTTCGTGACATCGTTGGCTACTCCATCGGCACATTGGGCATTCACCGTTTAGGCCTATTTTTGGCTTTGGCGGCAGTGTTCTTCTCAGCAGTTTGCATCGTCATCAGTGGTCCTTTTTGGTCACGTGGTTGGCCAGAGTGGTGGGGTTGGTGGTTGAACATGCCGATTTGGCATTGAATGGATGACTGAAATGCAAGCACTGCACTGAAGCATCGCATTAAAGCAATCGAGCAAGAAGATCAAAGGAATAGAAATATGGCTCAATATCAAAACCTGTTCACAGCCGTTCAAGTGGCTGGGCCCACCAGCGATGGCATCCCCCTCAAAAAGGGCAATGATCCTCGCTTGATCAAGCCCTTCTTTGTCCATTTGGCTGGAAGGCTTGGAAACGCACAAATTGGTCCCGTTTATTTGGGAACACTCGGAACAGCTTCACTTGTCTTTGGCATATTGGCCTTCAACATCATTGGCATGAACATGTTGGCGTCAGTGAATTTTGATCCCATCCAATTCATCAGACAATTGTTTTGGTTGGCGTTGGAGCCACCAGCACCCGTTTATGGTCTGCACTGGCCTGCGCTCAATCAAGGCGGATGGTGGATGATCACGGGTCTTTTCTTGACAATTTCCATTTTCCTTTGGTGGGCGAGAACGTATCGACGTGCCCGACAACTTGGCATGGGAACCCACGTGCCGTGGGCATTTGCGGGTGCCATATGGTTGTACCTGGTTTTGGGATTTTTCAGACCACTCTTAATGGGTTGCTGGTGTGAGGCTGTACCCTTTGGAATTTTCCCTCATCTGGATTGGACTGCAGCGTTTTCACTGAGGTATGGAAATTTGTTCTACAACCCTTTTCATGCACTCTCGATCGTATTCCTATATGGATCGGTCTTGTTATTTGCCATGCACGGAGCCACGATTCTTGCTGTGAGTCGCTACGGTGGAGAGCGCGAAATTGAGCAAATCGTGGACCGCGGTACGGCCACCGAGAGAGCTGCTTTGTTTTGGCGTTGGACGATGGGATTCAATGCGACGATGGAGTCCATTCACCGCTGGGCTTGGTGGTTCGCAGTGCTTTGCCCATTGGTAGGCGGCATTGGAATACTCTTGACCGGTACTGTGGTTGACAACTGGTATTTGTGGGCGGTCAAGCACGGCGTTGCGCCCCATTACCCAACTGTGTTTCCCGCCGTCGTTGATCCTGCAACTCTTCCAGGAGTCAAGCCATGAAAGCTTTCTCACTTAAATATTTATCATGGCTGTGCCTTGGCTTGGTGCTGCTCCTCACAGGTTGCGAGAGACCCCCAATGGATAGCGTGCAGCACGGCTTTCGCGGCACGGGTATGGTGGAAATCTATAACCCAAGAACTGTTGAGGCAAAAGCCGAGAACAATGCAGTTCCTTTTGCACTACCTGCCGCACCAACGGATGGTCCTCGTGCAGCTCAAGTCTACAAAAACGTTCAAGTTTTAGGTGGAATATCGTCCGCTCAATTCACGCGTTTGATGGTCTCCATGGCCTCTTGGGTGGCCCCAAAAGAGGGGTGTGTATATTGTCACAATCCAGTCAATTTTGCAGATGACTCCAAATACACCAAAGTGGTTGCAAGACGCATGATTCAAATGACCCAGCACATCAATGCAGATTGGTCGAACCATGTGGCAGATACTGGGGTCACTTGTTACACCTGTCACCGTGGCAACAACATTCCTCAACAAGTGTGGTTCAAACGGGATGCCACTCCACCAGGATCCAATTTTATGGGTGACAAGTCGGGCCAAAATGAGCCTGCTGCAAGTGTTGGGCTGAGCTCATTGCCCAATGACCCATTCACGCCCTTTTTGCTTGGAGCGGAGACGATTCGAGTCAATGGAACCACTGCACTACCCAGTGGAAATCGACACTCCATCAAACAAGCCGAATGGACTTATGGTTTGATGACCCACATGTCCAGCTCTCTTGGCGTCAACTGTACCTATTGCCACAACACCCGTTCGTTCTCGAGCTGGGAGGGCAATCCTCCCCAACGTGCAACGGCTTGGTATGGTATCCGAATGGTTCGTGATTTGAACCTTCAATACCTTGAACCTTTGACGGGCACCTTTCCTCACGATCGACTTGGTGAAACAGGAGATGTGGCGAAGGTTTATTGTGCAACTTGTCACCAAGGTGTCTACAAGCCGTTGAATGGCGCGAAGATGGCTCAAGATTTTCCTGAGCTCAAAACCGTGACGACTGGACTGTCCGATACCAAGGTTGCCAAACGTTGATTGAACTACCCTCTGGTGCAGGGGTTTAGGCCCCTGCCAATAGAGAATTGAATCTCTGAAAACGAACAAAATCATGTCCATGTCGCTTTAATTTCTAACTCGGAAATGAGCCCGTGTTGATCATGAAACCACCACATGCCAACACTACAAAGCGCCACTCAGCAATCCAACACTTCGCTCAACGGAGTTGTTGTGGTGGTCTTGTTCGATTTCTTACCCAAGCATCGCTCTTGGGCATGGCTCAAATTGATGCAGGGGACCCATTCCATGCTCAAGACCATACCCGGTCTTTTGTTTGCGAAAGTCATGGGTTCTGGAGAAGGTGGCGGCTTTACTCTGAGGCCCAGTGGAACGCACCAAGGCTTGATTTTTGTCTTTGACCAAATCCAACATGCAGTTGATTATTTGAAAAGTCATGATCTGCAACTCTACCGCGAAAAGACCAAGGAGTGGTGGCAAGGTATTTTGGCAGTGAACTCTTGCAGAGGCGCTTGGAATCAATTGGGATGGCAAAGCCATGATTTGGGCTTGCAAGAGGAGCTTGCAAAAGCGACAAGCCATGAGGTGTCTTTGACCCGAGCCAGCATTCGCGCTTCAAAAGCCATTGCGTTTTGGAAATACGCTCCACAAGCACAAGTGGACCTTCAAAAGGCACCTGGATGTGAACTGGCCATAGGTTTGGGTGAGGCACCCGTCTTGAGGCAATGCACCTTCAGTCTTTGGAAGGACACTCAATCTTTGGTGGCCTATGCTCATCAAGGTGCACATCAAAGGGCCATTGCAGCAGCTCAAAAGCACGGATTCTTCACCGAGTCAATGTTTGTTCGAATGAAGGTCTTGCACATGCTGGGCCAATGGGGTGGACACAATTTTGATGCCACCTCTCCTTTGCTCAAGCATCATGAGATCACCGCGTGATAGAAGTGCCCAAGATGAGCCTGCATTCAAGCCTTTCAAGCCAAGACTCACTTGAAGCGAGAAAGCACGTCCTTCAAGACAAAAACAAAGTCGTGGTGATTGGTGCTGGAATTGCTGGTTTGGTGAGTGCTTTGATGCTGTCTCACGCTGGTGCACAGGTCACGGTGCTTGAGGCTCAAGAGGATTGTGGCGGAAAGCTGCGTCAGCTTCGACCTGGTGGTGAAGGCTCGCATGGACAAGAGGATTGGACAGGCATTGACAGCGGTCCAACCGTTCTCACCATGAAATGGGTTTTTGAGGAAATTTTTGAAAGTCTTGGGCTTCATTTGGATCGGGAGTTGAGCCTGACCCAGTTGGATGTCTTGGCCAGACATGCGTGGGGAGCTGACGAGGGCGCCAATCAGTTGACGCTTTATGCCGATGGATCTAAAAGCGAGGAGGCAGTTGCTCAATTTGCGGGCTCCTCAGAGGCAAGGCGCTTTAGACAATTTTGCAAGAGTGCAAAAAGTTTGTACGAATCTTTGGAGGGGGCCATCATTCGTGAACCTTCGCCTAGTATAAAAAAACTTGCGCTCTCGCTAGGACCTCGTGGCTTGGCCACATTGGCCTCCATTGGTCCTATGAAAACGTTATGGGAAAGTTTGGGTGGATATTTCAATGACCCGAGGTTGAGACAACTCTTTGCTCGTTACGCCACGTACTGTGGGTCCTCGCCCTGGAGCGCTCCAGCAACCTTGATGCTCATCGCCCAAGTGGAGATGGATGGTGTGTGGTCACTCAAGGGTGGAATGAAAACCCTTGCCAAAACACTTGAAAAATTGGCAAAAGACAAAGGGGTGATCTTCAAGTACCACTCTGTGTGCACCTCACTGGAGATCGACGCGGGTGCTGTCAAGGCTGTGTTGACACAAGAGGATCGATTCGAAGCAAATGCAGTTGTATTCAATGGTGATGTTCAAGCCCTTTGCGATGGGCTCATGGGGCAAGAGGCGGCAGCATTCATGCGTCCGCTTCAAAACCAAAAGGTTGAGCGCTCATTGTCTGCAGTGACATGGAGCATGAGGTGTGAGGTTGAGGAGAAGCACTTCAAGCTGGATCGCCACAATGTTTTTTTTCAAAATCATTATGAAAACGAATTCAAAGATATCTTTAAAAACCATCAACTCCCCGCTCTTCCAACCGTTTATGTTTGCGCACAAGAGCGTGGCTTGCGTGATGCATCAAATGTTCAATCTTCCCAAGCGGACAAAGAATCTATTTTTTGTTTGGTCAATGCGCCTGCAAATGGAGATGCGTATCAATTCACACCCAAGGAGTTAGAGGCATGCGAGAGAGCAACATTTTCCTTACTCAAGCGCTGCGGTCTTCAGATCAACATGGATCCATCATCTGTGATTCAAACACTGCCTCAGCATTTCCATCGTTTATTTCCCGCAACCGGGGGAGCACTTTACGGTCAAGCCACACACGGTTGGATGCAAGTGTTCTCCAGGTCAACGGCCAAGACGCCCCTCAAGGGACTTTTCTTGGCGGGCGGGAGCGTTCACCCCGGGCCGGGATTGCCGATGGCCGCGATGTCAGCGCGATTGGCGGCAGGAGCAGTGACGGATCACCTCGGTTTGACCAAGAGGTAGGGTCGGGTGGCTATTTGTGGTGGTATGTGGACGCCATGAGCGAGGATGGACAATTTGGACTGAGCATCATCGCGTTTGTGGGCAGTGTGTTTTCTCCCTACTATGCCAAAGCCATCAAACAGGGTAGACAACCCGATCCCATGAACCATTGCGCTTTGAATGTGGCTTTGTACACGCCAAAAGGTAAGCACTGGTCCATGACAGAAAGACCCAAGGGCAGTGTCTTTAGGGATGCCAAGTCTTTCGTGATTGGACCTTCTTGTGTTCACTGGGATGGTCAAGCCATGCACATCGATATCGACGAGTGGTCTGTCCCCATTCCAATCAAAATTCGTGGACGAGTCAGTGTCTACCCTGAGCAGTTATTTGATTTTTCAACCCCTTTGGATTTGGCAGGCAAACACCACTGGGGTCCGATTGCACCATCTTCTCGAGTCGAAGTGAATTTGAGTCATCCACAGCAGCGCTGGAGTGGTCATGCCTATGTGGACTCCAATGAAGGGGTAGAGCCCATCGCCAACTCGTTTTCCGAGTGGGATTGGAGTCGAGCTCACATGAAGGATGGGTCATGCACGGTTGTCTACGACTGCCAATTCAAAAACGCCCAGGACAGGATTTTGGCCTTGAAGTTCAACCCCGATGGAAGCATCAAGCCTTTTCGAGCACCACAGCGTCAAAGCATGCCCAAAACAGCATGGGCCATTCCCAGAAGGCTCAGAAGTGAGAGCGAAATTGGCCCTATTCGACAGCTCGAAGACACCCCTTTTTACCAAAGAGCGGTCGTTCAAAACTCATTGCTCGGTGAGAGTATCACCAGTTTTCATGAAACTTTGAACGCTTCTCGTTTTGCATCAAACTGGGTTCAATCGCTTTTGCCATGGCGCATGCCCAGATTGGCCAAATCCATGAGAGCCACGCCCATTTGATGCGTGGCTTGTAAGTGTGTTTTTTTGATCAATTTCAGGTGCTGATATTTTTTATGATTTCAAAGATCAAGGGCGGTCGATATGAGTGAGTTGCATAAAATTGTGGTGGTTGGTGGTGGGGCAGGTGGTTTGGAGCTTGTGACCAAGTTGGGCAATACGCTTGGCAAATCCAAGAAGGCTCACATCACCTTGGTGGATAAAAACCGAACCCATGTATGGAAACCCAAATTGCATGAAATCGCGGCCGGGAGCATGGACTTTTCCGCTCACGAGTTGAATTACAGTGCCCAGGCCCACGAGCATCACTTCACCTTTCGAATTGGTGAGATGCAACGACTAGATCGTTCCAGTCAAACGATTCACCTGTCTCCCTATTTGGATGAGCAAGGTCAAGAGGTAACCCCAGCTCACAGTTTGGCATACGATACCTTGGTCATTTGCATTGGAAGCTTGAGCAACGATTTTGGAACACAAGGCGTCAATGAGTTTGCTTTTCGCTTGGAAAACCAGCGCGATGCAAAACACTTTCACTCCAAAATGATCAACGCTTGCATCAGAGCTCATTACCAGCCGGGCTCCATCACCGACAGTCAACTGCACGTGGCAATCATTGGAGCGGGTGCAACAGGTGTGGAGTTGGCAGCAGAGTTGCACCGCACGACCCGAGAAGTGGTCTCCTACGGATTGGATCGAATCGATCCGAAAAAAGACATCAAAGTCACGATCGTTGAAGCGGCGCCAAGAATTCTGCCCGCATTGACGCCTGAACTCTCGAACGCGACCAAAGCTTTACTTGGCGAATATGGTGTTTCAATTTTGACAGATTCTAGGGTGAGCGAGATCACGGCCGAAGGCGTCAAACTCAGCGATGGTCGATTCATCGGATCCGAGTTGGTGGTATGGGCAGCTGGCGTGAAGGCAGCTGACTACTTGAAAGATTTGGATGGACTTCAAACCAATTCAATCAATCAATTGCTGGTGTTTCAAACGCTTCAAACCACACTGGATGAGAATATATTTGCCTTTGGAGACTGCGCAGCTTGCCCATGGATCAAGTCCTCCGGTAAAAACCTTGGGTTTGTCCCTCCTCGGGCTCAAGCGGCTCATCAACAAGCCTCTCACATGTACAAGCAAATCAAGCTCAGATTGAAGAAACAAGCATTAAAGCCCTATTACTATAAAGATTTTGGGTCCCTGGTGTCCTTGGGTAAGTTCAGCACTGTGGGTAGCATGATGGGGGGGCTTTTGGGGGAGAACTTGATGATTCAGGGCTATTTTGCAAAGCTCATGTACCTGTCTTTGTACAAAATGCATGAATACGCGATCCATGGAGCCATCAAGGTCGCATTGGATACTTTGGCAAGGATGATCAGCAAGAGGACAGACCCACGTGTGAAGTTGCACTGAGCACTTTTGAATCGATCAAGATGTCTTGAGTCAATGCCTGTGGTGTTGTTGAAAGAAAAATTTTTACGATCTTTGATTGGACACTTGTTGTGCGCGACCAAACTGAGCATTCAAGGGGCTGACATTGGAGTTCATTGGCCTCACATAGGCTTGCTCCTCTTCTAGCCTGCGCTCAATCAGCTCCAAGACCCATTCAACCCGTTGGGGGAAACCTCGATTGGGAAAGCCCTCAGGCTTGAGGTCGTAGATCGCGCATTGTTCTTCGCATGCTTTGACCAAGTAATCTATGGCATCCAAGGCTGGAGCGGGTTGCTTGGCAGTCACAATCCAAGGCGCTTGAATTTTGGCCTGACAAAGTAGCCAAAGTTTGCGGCTCATGGGAACCACGCTGCGCTGATTGATGGAGTCCAGTTGATGGGCTCTGAGGTGTTGACCAATTTCAGCGTAAATCAAGCGAGCAGAGTAAATCGCCGCTCTGCAGTCTTGGGCCAAGTCTGCAACTCCGACGCTGGATTGTTGATACAAGCGATCTGCCTCATTCAATAGCCGTCCCACAACGCGTTGTATACCGGGTGTCAATACAGGTTCTTTTAGCCAAATGATTGGATCAATTCCTTCTTCTTTCATCCAATCGGTGGGAAGATAAAGTCTTCCGTTTCTGGCGTCCTCGCCAACATCGCGTGCAATATTGGTGAGTTGCATGGCGACACCCAATTCGCACGCTCTTGCCAAGGTGCTGCTGTGTCTGGCTCCCATGATCCAACTCATCATGGCGCCAACACTCCCAGCAACACGTGCGCCATAGGCGTGAACGTCTTCTATGCGCTCATAGAAACGCGCATTGGTGTCCCATTCAAAGCCCTCCATCAATGCATCTAATAGGGCTCGGGGTAACTTGAATTGGTGGACCACGTGCGAGAGGGCGTGATCTTCGATGAAATCCAAGGGCTCTTGCGCATAAATCAAATCCAAACGATGCTTGAGCTCGGTAAGGCTTTTGAGTGAATCGTTGGTGTTGTCGACCAAATCATCTGCCACTCTGCAAAAAGCGTACAAAGCCACCGAAGCTTGTCGAATTCTTTTGGGCAGTAACCTGCTGGCCGCAAAAAAAGTTTTTGAGCCCCCTCGCATGAGTGCAACGCACTCATCAAAGTCCTTCAAATGAGTTTTATTTTTGTCGTAGGGTTGAAGCATGTGGAATGACTTTTTCTAGTGCTTTGGCAGACATCAAGACACCTGGGACACCAGCCCCAGGATGCGTGCTTGCCCCAACCATGTAGAGGCCTGCTATGTCTTCACTTCGGTTGTGAGGCCTAAAAATTGCGCTTTGAGTGAGCAAGGGTTCAAGCCCAAATCCCGCACCTTTGTAGGAGTAAAGCCTGTTTTGGAAATCCAATGGCGTTGTGACCTTGGATGTCACCAAATGTTTGCCAAGATCAGGTATCACGCTTGACTCAAGAAAATCTTGAATGGATTGTCTAAATTCTTCACCAAACTTGATCCAATCTGTTCCACTGTCTAAATTGGGAACAGGGGCCAAAGCATAAAAAGTATCACAGCCCTCTGGCGCTAGGGTAGGGTCGGTTGCTGTTGGGCGGTGAAGGTAGAGACTAAAGTCATTTGCCAAATGATGCTTTTTAAAGATGTCAGTCAACAAGTCTTTGTATCGCTCTGTCAGAAGCATCATGTGGTGCGGAATGTCGTCGTACTTTCGATTCACTCCAAAATACCAAACAAACAGGCCCATCGAGTACTTGCCGTTATCGATTCTTTTGTCTGTCCAGTGTTTTTTGTGCTGGGTATCTATCAAATACTTGTAAGTCCAAGCCGAATCGGCGTTGCAAACGACAATGTCTGATTCGATTCTCAGGCGCCTTGAGGATTCATTTTGCCCAGTTGGGTCTGCATCCAACTTGCTTTCCAATTCAACCCCACAAGCTTTGCCATTTTCAACACAAATGCGGGCAACCGAGCAGTTGTAATTGATTTTGACACCCAATCCATCGAGCAGTCCAACCAATCCTTTGACGATTGCACCAGTTCCACCCATTGCAGAATGAACGCCCCAGGTTTTTTCAAGTGAATGAATCAAAGAGTATGCACAAGTCACGCTAAAGGGATTCCCTCCAATGAGCAAAGGGTGAAAGCTAAAGGCAACTCTCAACAGTGGGTGTTTGATGTGCTCGGAGACAAGGCTGTAGAGGCTTCGCCACGCTTGCATCTTTGCAAATGAGGGAATGGCTTTGAGTAGATCTTTGTAGGTGTCAAAGGCCACATCTCCCATTTCTTCAAAGCCGAGTTCTTTGCAACGATCGGCTGCTTTCATGAGGCTGTCGTAGCCAGCAATGTCATTGGGGTCAAACTTGGCAATTTCTTTGTGCATGGCTTCTGTGTTGCCACTGTATTCAAAGATTTGACCGTTAAAAAATCGAATTTTGTAAAAGGGTGACATCTCGATCAAAGAGACATGGTCACTCATTTTTTTTCCACACAAATCCCAAAGCTCCTCCAAAAGAAATGGAGCTGTGATGATGGTTGGACCAGCGTCAAAGGTGAAGCCATCTTGTTGGTGCACGTAAGCCCGCCCGCCAGGAGCGTCCAACTTTTCCAGTATCTCTACGTTGTAACCCAGTTTACTGAGTCGAATTGCACTTGCAAGTCCGCCAAAACCTGCACCAATGACCAAAGCCTTAGGCTTTTGGTCTTGTGCTTGTGAGTTGTCGTTTGAAAAGTCTGGCAACTCAAGCCCAGCGCCAGACCTTTGCGACGATGAAATTTGATTGAATTCGCTTGTGTACATGATCTTATTGGGCCTTTAAGTTGCAGTGTTGGTTTCTATGGCTGCACCGCTCAATAAGCTCGGATTTGCAAGGGGTAAGATCAAATTGTCTTCAAAAGCACCGCTTGATGGGGTGCTTGGGTTTTCGTTTTCAAGACTCGGCTCATTTTTCAAGGCCCATCCCCAAACCCTTTCAAGTGAGAGTGGAATCATCATGAGGATGTGCTCAACAATGGCAAGTCCCAATAAGCTTGCCAATAAAACCCAGTGACTGGTGATGGCAACTTGTCCTTCATGGGCTTGCCAAACGAGCCCTACCCACGTGAGTACAGATAGACTCATTGTGAAATAAAAGAACAACCCAACCGCAGACTTTCTAAAATAACTGCCCATGTAAGCCAATTGGCTAGGTAGGTATTGTTCTCCGACTTGTGGCACTCCAAAAAAGAGGTTCAATTTAGAGCTCAAACGCATCAGCCACAAAAGTGTAAATGTGCAAATTGCGGTGTGATTGGGATGTCCAGTTTGCATGCCCAGCAAAAGTATCAAGTTCAGGAATAGGGCCAATTCATGATGCCAAATGACCTGAACCGACTGCTTGAAACGATTCCAAGTGTTTAGATTTGGATCTAGCGATTGTTTTCTTGATCCGCTGATCCAGCCCGTTAGAAAAGTCAGCTCGTGCCATCCCCACAAAATAATGGTACTGATGAATCCAATGTATGCGTTCGCATTTGAATTTTCTTGCATGGATTGGTAGCAGCAAAACAGAGCAGGTATGCTGATCAAACTCCAAAATCCGCGCGCAACAGCGAACCATTGCTTCGGGATGCGAACCAAAAGCAAGATGATCCCAGTACCGAACCACCAAGACACCAGGGCGATCAGAGAGGGTTCTAGTATGAGATTGGAAAATTCTTGCATGGGCTCGATTCAGATCACCATGTAGGTGACAATCTGACGTTTTTTGGCAATTCAGACTTGATGACTGGAATGAAATAAAGCTTTGCGAAAACCACAAATGCTTGTGCAGCAAGCCAACCTTTTTTCAACGTGTTGAAGACGCCTGATTTTGCGCTAGCTTCGTTCATGCTCAAAGACAATGCAGTCAATTGATCCAGTCCAATTTTGAACTTTGGGTGATCAATGTCCAATAAAATTGGAAAGACTTGTTTGGAGATTTCTGAAGTGATTCTGAAAACTGCAAAGTCATACTCTGTGGCTTTCAAGCCCATTGCATTGTGAAGTGCAGGTCTGGTGTGATCGCGCACATACATGGTCGCGTAGACCGCAAGCAAAAAGAATCGAATCCACCAGATGTTGATTCCTTTTAAAAGCTTAGGGTCGGCTCTCATGATGAGTGCAAATGACTCGCCATGTCGATATTCATCATTGCACCAGCGCTCAAACCATCTGAAGATGGGGTGAAAGCGCTTGTCTGGGTGTTTTTCCAACTGTCTGAAAATGGTGATGTAGCGTGCATAACCAATTTTTTCAGAAAGGTAAGTTGCATAAAAAATAAATTTTGGCTTAAAGAAAGTGTATTTTTTGGTTCTTTTGAGTTCGCCCAAATCAATGCCAAAATTGAAATCTTTCAAGGATTGATTCAAAAAGCCAGCATGGCGAGATTCATCCCTAGCCATGAAAGACATCAGTTTCTTGATGTCTGGGTTGTCGATGTTTTTTCTCACTTCGTTGTACAAAATACAACCCGAGAATTCTGAAGTCAATGAGCCAATCAAAAAGTCATAAAACTCTTGCTTCAAATTTTCATCGAGCTTTTCCATGAGCGACTTTACCTCTTGCGCAAAACCCTCATCTCTTTGGAAGTGATCGTGATTGTTGTCGCCTTCATACTCCTGCATCATGATGTCCCATTCTTCGCGAACGGAACTTACATCGATTTTGTCCATGGCGTCAAAATCTGTCGTATAAAAACGCGGTGCCAATACCGTGTTGGTCAGTGCCCTTTTGTTGGCGTCTTCGCCTGAGTCAACCGTATTGACGAGCAGTTGTGTGAAATCGGTGTCCATGAATGCGGCTTGTGCGTTCATTTCATCTCCTTGGGTAATTCTGTTTGTGTGGGTTTCACCGTTGATGCACTTGCATCGATAGTTGCGTTCATGAGCAGTTGCTCAAAGACAGCCAAGTTATCGGTTCCAAAAGCCACGAGATCAATCCCTTTGTTGGTGAGCGTGTCTGTGATAGAGAGTCTGCCATCTTGGTCAAGTGCCAAAACAAAAGGCGCTTCTGGCGACAAATTTCGCACCCGTCTGTCTCGCGCCAAGGCTCTAAGTGTTCCTCTTAAGAAGCCTTGTTCTCCGGAGAATCTCAAAACTTTAACGAAGCTCACACTCGATTTTTCTGTTTCAGATCCCAAAACTTCAACCAAAATGTCGCCGTTCGAATCGTCCTTGAAGATCAGGTTCGTGCTCTTCACCAAGGGCGCAGCATGCTCTGTTGTTGGAGCGCTGAATTGGGTCACATAGGTCACATAAAGCAAAGTTGCAATCATGGCCACAAGCATCATCTGAAAGTGATGTTTGGCAATGGGCGCAAAGCGTTTGTGGTACTCGTTGTGTAACGATTGATTTTGGGGCTGAAGTGATGCTTGATTCATGGTTTTAAGACACCGATAGGGCCGTGTCCATGGAGTGTTTGGGTTGAGATGCATCGGCACTGTTACTGGGTGAGGCATCTTTGGCATGTATTGCGACAACGTTTGCAGGATTGGATGCCAGCACTTCGATGTCAGAATTCATCGTCAACCAAGCAGACTTTAAAATCTCAGCACATTTCATTCCGTTTTTAATGCATCGCAATGTGGGTTCTGGCTGATTGAGAACCCAAGGTCTTGAGTGCGGCCAAAGGTGAAGCCATGCAATTCGGTCCTCACCGCGTAGGGTCAAGCTGATGTCGGAATTTTTTGACTTCCTGTGCAATTCATGAGCGCTGACAATTTGCTTGAGTGGCAAGTTGAATGTGATGCTGAACACAACACCTATTCTCATGACCACGCGTTTGTTGGTGATGGTGTACATGCTGGTTTTTGCACTCATCCAAGCCCAAGTGCTCAAAGCTGCCATCGTCATTGCAATCAATGATGCAGTGATCAACAGAGGCTTGATGTCCAATTCTCCTGGTTGGCCACTGATGTAACTCAATTGAAGTAAAAACATCAAGGTAAAGTAAATGGCAAGTGTTCTGAGGTGAAAAGCCTCTACGCCTAAACTGATCCAGTCAGGTGAGCCTTGCCACAATATGTGCTCATCCGCAGGAAGTGCCTCAGGCAATCCCAATTGCGCTTCGAACTCGTGTTCGTGCGTGGCTTTCATACAAGTGGTTCCTGACGCTCAGGGGTTGCATACAGGGTTCCTGCTCCGTAAAAGGCGCAGATTTTCTCCTCTTCAAGTCTGGTGATTTGATCTGGATGTTTGAGTGCGGGGACTTTGTCGAATTGTGTAGACAAGATTGCATGAACATGAATATTGAATTTGGTGATGCGAGAAAAGTTAACAGGCAGCAGGACCGTTTTTCCGCTGGTCAATTCAACTTCAATGTATCTAAACATCATCTCCATTCTGTCTACCCACAGGTCCTTGACAGTGCCGGCCTTTAAATGGTCTCCGCCATAAACCACCAGTCCTCTTGGGTCGTGATCTTGGTGAGCCACTCCGTGAAGTGGAGCTACTCTAAGCGGGACGATTTTGAGGTCGCCATGAGGATCTTTTTCGCAGATGTCTTCTCTTGCTGCCCAGGCTCCGGGTCCCATGCCAGAAAGAAGTGGATCACCTACTGGCTCAAGTGGAGCGCCCAGCCAAGCATGAGATGGAGTTCCGGAATAATCTCCATCAGGTCTTTGTAGGTCAGGGATGTGAATGACTCTACCGTCTTCTAGTTTGTATGTTTTGGGGTCTGGGACTGGCCAGCCAATTTGAACTGGCCCATTTTTTTGGCCATTGTCCAAAGGGTATCCCTCTCGATGATTTTCGCGAACCAAGTAATAAATGATGCCAGCAAAAAATGCCCAAAATATATAGAGAACAATTTGTGCGACGTCTACGCCTTGAGTGATTGCTCCAGTTTCCATGTGGACATCTCCTGTAAAAAAATAAATGTAAAAAAGTTCAATTGGGCAATTCAGCCAAGCCAAATTGAACAGAGTTGGAAAATTGTGCGCGTGATTTTCTTGAAAGAGGCGCCATTGCAATGAGAGCGATGAACAGCAACAGCATTTCAAGGGCAAAGACCAAGCCGTAGCCGCTGGATTTATCCATGAGTGCTTCTCCGAAATATCCGTTGCTTGCAATCTGGGCGAAACCATCTTTCAATATTCCTCCCACAGCCATTGACAAACCAGAAGCTGTTGCTTGGACAGCTCCCCAGGCTCCCAGAACCATGCCTGTTAGTCCTTTTTCTGGCATTTCCATTGCAATGATCAACATGCCTACAGAGAACATTCCACCGCCAAATCCAATCAAAGCGGTGCCAGTCCTGAACAGCCATAGGGAGTCCATGGGGGCCGCCAGTAATACGCATGCAAAGCCAGGTAAGCCTGTCAAGAGTCCAAATGCAGAAACTCTGCAAGCATCTAAACCTTTGCCCATTAATTTCGCTGCCAATGCAAAGGCAATCAATGCGCCTGCGCCTGAAAGGGCGGTGAGTGAGCTTGTGAAGCTGACGTCCAGATGCAAAACCTCCCCACCATAGGGTTCTAGAATGATGTCTTGCATGCTAAAGGCGCAAGAACCAATTCCCACTGTCCACAAAAACCGTTTCATATTGGGAAGTGAAATGATTTGACGCCAATTTTTTGAAAAACCGTCTGGTTCTCTTTCGCCTCTTTTGGTTTGACGTGCCTCTTGTTTCCAAAGTGAAGTCAAATTTAAAACTGCAACCAGCAATGCGCTACCTTGAACCACTTGGACCAATTTGGTGGGCGTGAAATCTTTCAATAGCCAACCCAGTAACCCACTTCCGATGATCAGTCCCACAAGCATGGCGCTGTGGAGCAACGCAACAACTCTGGGTCTTTTGTCTGGTTTTGCAAGGTCTGTTGCCAAAGCGAGTCCTGCGGTTTGCGTGGTTTGCATTCCTGCACCGACCAGCAAGAATGCAAGGCATGCGCCAATTCGGCCCATCCAGACCGTCTCGATCGTCGAATCATTGAGCAACAAGAGTGAAAAAGGCATGATGGATAAACCACCAAATAAAAAGATATTACCAATCCACAGGTAGGGAAGTCTTCTCAGTCCAAGGGCAGAGGGGTGCGTGTCGCTTCTGTAGCCAATCAGCGCTCTCAACGGAGCGAAAAACAAAGGTATTGCCACGGATAGAGCCACCCACCAAGCCGGAACACCCAATTCCACAATCATTACTCGATTGAGCGTGCCCACCAAAAGTGCCATTGTCATTCCAATCGCGGTTTGGAAAAGGCTCAGTCTCAAGAGCCTGGGCAATGGTAGATCAAGGGAAGCTGCATCGGCAAATGGAACATATCTCAATGCGAATGCATTGAGCTTTTCACGCACCTTGGACGAGACTTGAGTCATTGACGAACCCACTCCCAAGCTTGAGATGTGTAAAAGCCTCTTGAAACACGGGTCGACTTGCCTTCAACCCAGCCACTTTGAACGATGGTTTGATGCAATGCAGTCCGAAGTTTTTTTTGTGAAACAGGAGCCAATGTCGGAGAGCGATCGGATCGTGGAAAGAATTGTCCGATGGTGTGAGCTGCCGCCAATAATGGATTTCGTGGAGGAAAGGTAAAGAGAATGGCCTTTTTTGTTCGCTCACTCAAAATATGAATACCTTTGACCAGGTCTTGCGCGTCATAATGGATCAGAGAGTCCATGCCGACGACATAATCAAACTCTCCAAGTTTCGGGTCCAACATGTCTCCACTTAGAAACTCTACCCAACCTTTTTGTTGCTTGTCGTTTGAATTTTGAACGAGGGGAGAAAATGAGGCATACCGATTTCTTGCCACTTGAATCAGATTGGCTGATAAATCGATGGCAGTCACCTGTGCACCTCGCTCAAGTGCGCAAAGGGCCAATGCACCTGTTCCACATCCTGCGTCCAGCAGTTTCATGCCCGTCATGTCCTCGGGAAGCCAAGACATCAACGTTGAGCGCATTTCATCTCTTCCAGCTCGCACCGTTGCTCTAATGCGTCCAACGGGATCGGTTGAGGTAAGGTGTTCCCAAGTTTTTGCTGCTGTGCGGTCGAAATAATGCTCAATTTGGCCGCGACGCTCTAAATATCCTTGATCTGTGTTGTTCATTTTGACTGTTTTCTTTCAGATGGGTCAGACATTTATCAATCAATCAAATCCGAGTAAGTCGAAGATGTCGCGGTCCTTCATGGGAATGGAGGGAAGTGGATCGCTGCCAATCCACAACTGACTGGCCAATCGCATGTATTCATCTTGGACCGCTTTAACGTTGGGTGTGGCTTCGAGCTCGAAAAGTGTGGATTTTGTAAGGCGACTTTTTCTGATTTCATCTAGGGGAGGGAAGTGAGCCATTGTTTTGAGGCCAACAACTTGATTGAATTTATCGATTTGATCGGTTGTCTCGCTCCTATTGGCAATCACCCCACCAAGTCTGACGTTGTAATTCTTGGATTTGGCTCCAATGGCTTGAATGATCCTGTTCATTGCAAAGATGGAGTCGAAGTCATTCGCTGTCACAATCAAGGCTCGATCAGCGTGTTGAAGAGGTGCTGCAAAGCCTCCGCAAACCACATCGCCCAGCACGTCAAAAATGACGACGTCTGTGTCTTCCAAGAGATGGTGTTCCTTGAGCAGCTTGACTGTTTGTCCCACCACATATCCGCCGCATCCCGTTCCTGCAGGAGGGCCACCAGCTTCCACACACATTACACCGTTGTAGCCAGGAAAAACAAAGTCCTCTAGCCTCAATTCTTCAGCATGAAAGTCAACCTGTTCCAAGGCGTCGATCACAGTAGGTACCAGTTTTTTCGTCAGTGTGAAGGTTGAATCGTGTTTAGGATCACAGCCAATTTGCAATACCCTTTTGCCAAGTTTGCTAAAGGCAACCGATAAATTGGAAGAGGTTGTGCTCTTTCCAATACCACCTTTGCCATAAATTGCAAATACTTTGGCGTTTCCAATCTTCAAATTTGGGTCCAGCTGAACTTGCACGCTACCCTCGCCATCTGGACGTGAGCCTCTTTTGATTTGCGACAGTGGAATGGCGACGGTTTCGTTCATTTTTGAGCCTTGGTGTGTTGCTTGGTATTTGATGATTCGCTCATGCAATCATCGACTGAAATGTGCTTTCGCGTCATACAGTGTTTCGACGGTGATCTCTACAACGCCAGTTTCTTTGGCGAATTTTTCGGTATTGCGCTTTGCTTTACCGCGAACAAAAAATGGAATCTTTTTTAGCTCCAATTCAGCTTCTTGAGTCCAAAATTGGATCATGTCATTGACTTTTTTCTCGCCACTCAATGTCTGGGGCGATTGGGTTTCTGAGCTTGAGGGGTCTGAATTTTGCAAGGTCGGAGCAGGATCTTGCATTTCATCATTCGTGGTGTTTTTGCTTTGTAGTTTTGCTCCACCCAAATGCGATGGAGCTGTGTCGTTGAACTCAAAGTCCTCTCTGAACATGCCAAGGAGGTGCTCTTCAAGGCCCATCATCAAGGGATGAACCCATGTGTCAAATAAAACGTTTGCGCCTTCAAAGCCCATTTGTGGTGCGTAACGGGCTGGGAAGTCTTGCACATGCATGGGCGCTGAAATCACGGCACATGGGATTCCGTGCCTCTTGGCTACGTGCCTCTCCATTTGAGTGCCCAAAATCAATTCAGGATGCAGTTCTGAGATTTGGTCTTCAACTTCCAAGTAATCGTCCGTGATGAGTGCAGTCACACCGTAAAGCTTTGCTGCTTCCCGAATTTCCCGTCCAAATTCTCTGCTGTAAGTGCCCAAGCCAACGACCAAGAATCCCATTTCTTCGCTTGCAACTCTTGCGGCTGCAATGGCGTGTGTTGCATCCCCAAAGATGAATACGCGTTTATTGGTCAAATAAGTGGAGTCAACTGATGCTGCATACCATGAAGCCCTTGATCTTTTGGCAAGGTCGTGGATGACGGATTCATCAACCACTTGCTTGGCAAGAGTCAAGACTTCACGCATAAAGGCAATGGTACCTTTATGTCCGATGGGAATGGTTTTGGTAAAGGGTTGCTTGAATTCGCGCTCGAGCCAAGTTGCTGTGGTCTGAGCAGTTTCTGGGTAAAGAACAACATTGAAGTCTGCCAAGGGTATGCGTTTGATGTCCTCAACACTCGCATGCATTGGTGCTATGACGTTGACTGAAATACCTAAGTCGTTTAACAATTTGCTGATTTCTGCCACATCATCTCGATGGCGAAAACCCAGCGCTGTTGGACCCAAGATATTGCAGCTGGGTTGGTTCCTTTTCGAAGCGTTGGAGTCATCTTGCTCTGCTTGTTGGTTGGCAGTGTTTTGCCGATTGAGTTGCCGGACCAAATGGTAAAAGGTCTCAGAACTGCCCCAGTTCTCTTTTCTTTGGTAGGCCGGTAACTCCAGTGGAATGACCGGTGTGCTCAGCTTAAGACCCAAGGCCAATCCACCAGGGTCATCTTGAATGAGTTCTGCTGTACAAGAGGCGCCCACCAAGATGGCATTGGGTTTGAAGCGTTCATTCGCTTGTAAGACTGCATCAATGAAGAGTTGAGCCGTGTCGCCTCCCAAATCTCTTGCTTGGAAGGTTGTGTAGGTGACAGGAGGGCGTTTTTGTAGTCGCTCAATCATCGTGAAGAGCAGGTCTGCATAAGTATCACCTTGTGGAGCGTGCAACACGTAGTGCACGTCCTTCATCGAGGTTGCCACGCGCATGGCTCCAATGTGTGGAGGCCCCTCGTATGTCCAAAGTGTAAGTTGCATAGTGAGTGTTTTCTTTGAATTTAAAATTCGACTCTAAGCCGCAATCTTTTCTTTTCTGATCAAGGGTCTAGAGAACAATTCGGCCAAGTCTCCTGCTTGATCGAATCCTTGAATGGGTGTGAAAACCAACTCGATCGACCATTTTGTGGTGTACCCTTTGGCTTCAAGGGGGTTTGCCAAGCCAAGTCCACAAACGACCAAGTCTGGTTGCGCTTGCTCGCAGCGATCGAGTTGAAGATCAACGTGTTGACCTTCAACGATCACTGTGTTGATGGGGAGCAGCTCAAGCTCTTGAGCCAGATGTTGTCGATGCACATAAGGCACACCTACTTCTGTCAAAGTCATGCCCAACTCCTGGCTGAGAAAGCGTGCAAGGGGTATTTCAAGCTGAGAGTCTGGAAAGAAGAAAATTTTCTTTTGTTCAAGGAACTTCTTGTATTTACCCATTGCAGTTTGAGCACGTTGGCGAGGTGCAGAAATTGCTTTTTCAAAAACGCTCGCATCAATGTTGAACTCTTGGGCAGCAGCTTTGAACCATGCCTCTGTCCCTTGGGCCCCTAGAGGAAATGGTGCGGCCAATCTTCTTGCTCCTTTGTCCTCAATGCGTTTGGCCGTGTCGGCCAAAAAGGGTTGAGCCAGCAAATAAACGGTATTGTGATCAATGATGGGTGAGTTTTGAGAGTTTCGCCCTGGAAAGAACTCAACATTGGCCAGTCCCATGTCTTTGAAAATTCTTTGCATTTGATCTTCAACGACGTCGGCCAAAGTGCCAACGATCAACAATTTTTGCAATTGAGAAGAAGGCTGCGAGTCCTTTGGGTGGCTGAGTTGAGGTAAGGACTCCACAATGCTAGATAAGCATGCGTCCTCACCTTGGGTGAAGGTGGTTTCTATTCCCGAACCTGAGTAGTTGAGTACTTTGACATGGGGATTGAATTGTGCATTGAGGCGTTGCGCTGCTCTGGACAGATCCAACTTGATGACCTCAGAGGGGCAGGAGCCCACCAAGAACAGTGTCTTGATGTCTTTGCGTCGCTTGAGCAATTGAGAGACAACTCGATCCAGTTCTTCGTTGGCATCCGCCAAGCCAGAGAGATCCCGGTCGTCAATGATGGCTGTACCAAACCTGGGCTCTGCAAAAATCATGACGCCTGCAGCCGATTGAATCAAATGTGCACAAGTGCGAGAGCCAACCACCAAAAAGAATGCATCTTGAATTTTTCGATGCAACCAAATGATCCCAGTCAATCCACAAAAAACCTCTCTTTGCCCTCTTTCTTGTCTGATGTGCAGATCATTGTTTTTGACTTGCTGGCTTGCCAGTTCATGCTCTGGGTGTATGGAAATCACTGTACTCATGCCAATACTCCGTTGGGCGGTTGAGCGCCACTTTCTTTGCTTGCATCTTGGTTTTGCAATGCATTTTTCATTTTTGCTTCTTGAAGTCTTGCTGCACGAAGCTTCATCACAAATTGAATGGCATTGATGATGTAAGCGCTGTAAGCACTCAAAATCAACATCAGTTGTTGCTCAAGTGTTAAAAATGCATAAAACAATGACACGATGTAGATGGTGTGTAATACGATGACTCCCATGCTGACCACATCTTCCCAAAAGAATGCTTTTGCAAAGAGGTATTTTCCAAAGACCACTTTTTCCCAAATGCTGCCTGTGATCATGATGGTGTAGAGCGTGAGTGTTTTTAAGATGATGGACCACTTTGCCGCCTCTTGTCCTTCACCGCTGTATAGGCAGCGCAAAACCAATCCCACGCTAACCAGAAATACCGCAAATTGAAAGATTGCTAAAAATCCTTGTACCGGTGTCCAAATCGTCTGGTCGCGCAGCATCCGTTGCTCTGGCGTGTAGAGCATTCCTTGGATGTGCAGTTGTTCTTGACGCATGGGGTTTCACAAAGAGGCCTAAGATGGTCTAACTTTATGTCCGAATGAGCATTGTGTCAACTTAAATTGACGTTAAATTTAAGTTACATCATAGGGGTTTTCACTAAGCTTAAAGCGTCAGTTTTAATGGACACTTGGGTTCATCAAATGCGTATTTGGATTGAGCTCAGGGCCTTTTTGCCTGGTTCTTTGGTTTAGATGCTGCACTTCAAACCACTCCACATCAAGGCCAGTAGAAAGGGACATTCGATTGAGTCATCAGCACTTGCTGCCTCTGGTGTCGACCCTCGCAAGCGAGATCATCCCAAGTTTGCTCAAAGAGCATGGGGCGGTTGTGCGCGAGGGGGCCGGCAATGCCGGCTCCTTAAAGCTTGTTTCCCAATGTCAGCATCAAGCTGTCATAGAGATGTCCCAAAGGGAGTTGGCTCAATTTGCTGATGAATGCGCACATGCTTGTCTGGAGATGAACGCTGAGGAGTTGTTCGAATACGCTCAAGCGCTTTTCAAGCAAGGTCTGGATATCGAAGTTTTTTATTTGGATATCATCCCTCAGGCCATCAAGCTCTTTCATGACTTTTGGGAAAAAGATCAGATCTCATTTTTAGACGTGACCCGAGGCACTTGGTCCGTTAAGCGTTTGCTCATTTCTCTTAGCCCTGATTTCATTCGTCCTGATGAAAGCAGTCTGATGCAGGGCTCTTACAAATATCAAGCCTTGGTATCTTTGGCGCAAGGAGCACAGCATACCCTTGGGCCCATGCTCGTTTCTCAATATTTGGAGCGAAAAGGCTGGCATGTGGTGGCTGGATTTGATCATGAAGAGAAAGACATTCTTCAACTGGTCTCTAAAAATTGGATCGACCTCTTTTGCGTCAGCGTTTCACTCAGCCGCGATTTACCCAAGCTCAAAGTCTTGATTTCCAAGGTGCGAAAGCGTTCCAAGAACTCACACATTCAATGTCTGGTGGGTGGACCATTGATGGGATTGGAGCCTAAACTAGTCCATGAGCTCAATGCGGATGCGAACTGCCTCAATGCAAGAGAGGTGCATTCAATCGGACTGAAGTTGGTGAGGGTGCATCGAAAGCTCAGAAAACTACATTTGGTCAGCGCTTCTGAATTGAGCGAGAACATGGATTTTGTTGCTCAGCAGGCTCATGGGAGCACTGTCAGTGCCAACCCTCAATCAAGCGCTGGCGCCTCTCATTCCTCCAAGCAGAGCATGTCCAGGGCTTCAAACCAAGACAGTTTGAGTCCCAACGCTGCAGCCAAGAGTGATTTCCATTCCAACAAATCTTCACAAAGGTAGCTTTGCGCACTGATATGTCGTATGTCATACAAATTGACACTTTATTGTGATCAATTAAGTTGACATTTGTTATTTTGTATTAAGTTTTATGTGTAAAATCTGCAAATGAGCGGGTTCATACTGCTTTCCAAATTTTTTCAGTGAACAAGTGCCTTTGTGTGTTGTTGAATCAAGACTCATGTGTTTTGTTTTTCCATCGATCATTGTGTGACATTAACCTAGGTTAAGAATCAATTGAAGAATGAAGTAGATTTATCCGACAAGTTCGAAGTGACCGAGTCTTTGATTTTGGGCTTGGCCGATTTGATCGTTGTTCTTCATCACAAAACGCACAAAGTGATCTCGGTCAAATCCAAGGGTGTTGAGCTTGCCCGATTGAAACTCGAGGGTTGGGTTGGTAAGAAACTTTCTGAATTGACTGAACTTGATTCGACGCAAAAGCTGTTGAACATTTTAAAAGCACCTACTGTGCTTGAGAAAGCCACCTCACAAGAGTTGGCAGCCGACTGGAGGCACATTAACTTTTTGTCGCCTGCCAAACAGTCAGCTCCTTTCATGATCAAACTCTTTAAGTTTGCCAACGAAGAGAACTTGATTTTGTGTGCCCGAGATTTGGGCTCAATGGCGAAGATGCAGCAAAAACTCATGGATACGCATCGGTCCATGGAGCGTGATTATTTGCGATTGAGGCACTTGGAGTCGCGCTACAACACGTTGTTTGAAAACTCAAGCGAACCCATTGTGATTGTTGATTTGATCACCAAAAAAATCGTTCAGGCCAACCCCTCAGCTGAGCGTTTTGTCATGCGCGAAGATGGTAAAAAACTCATTGGCTCGGAGTTGACTCAATGGTTTGATGCAAACGACGCTCAGGAGTTGGAGGAATTGCTCAGTGCAGCTCAATCGGGCGCGAAAACCAAATCCATTCAAGTTAAAAGCATCCCCCATTCCCAAGCGCTCACCCTCATGCCAACCTTGTTGGTTCAAGAGGGAGGTGCGCAATTGATGCTTCGCATGGTGATTAAATCTTCACCCCAGAGCAACAATCTAAGGTCGTCTGCCCAAGACTTGTTCAGCGATGCCCTACAAAAAGCTCCTTATGGGTTTGTCGTCACTGATTCCACAGGCCTTGTTTTGAGTGTCAACGATGAATTCATCTCAATGCTTGGCGCCTTCTCGGTGTCTCAAGTGGTTGGAAAGACGCTGGAGACTTGGCTTGCTAGGGGAGGGGTGGATTGGGGAGTGCTGAGCAACAATCTCAAACAATTGTCTACCTTGAGAAACTTTGCGACCGAATTGGTCAACCAGTCAAACGTACCCATTGAAGTTGAGATCAGTGCCTCAACGCTCTCATCGGGTGATAAGCGTTATGGTTTTTTCATTCGAGACGTTCATAGCGTTTCACAATCGGATGCTGTGGCCAGCAGCAGCATGGCAAGTTCCGTGTCTCAGTTGGCGCAATTGGTTGGAAGAATGCCAATGAAAGACATTGTGGGTGAGACCTCTGACATGATTGAAAAAATGTGCATTCAATCGGCTTTGGAGCTCACGCAAAACAATCGCGCTTCTGCTGCTGAAATGTTGGGGCTGTCCAGGCAGAGCCTCTACATCAAGTTGCACCGATATGGCATGACGGACTCCAACGAAAAGCCATAAGTCCCAATGTCCACTATTGGACTTGAGTTGTGGATTGACTTTTCGCTCCTGGATTGATTTCTGATTCACTGGGCTGTAAACCATAGGGTTGGGTCAATTTCCAAAAATGTGGGGGAACCATGTTTTTCACTCGAGAGGGAATTTCTCGTCTCAAGTGAATGATTGACTCAATCGCTTTCATCTCCACGCGCGTTCTGGCAAATTCCAATCCTCTGGGACCAAACTTTGGCATGAGCCACGCAACAATTGGCCTTAACCAATTTGGCATCTTGCGAAGAGGTAAACCTCCCGCAGCAAGCTCTACATTTTTTTTGAAACCAAGCACTGCCGATTGTCGTTTGCCGTGGCTTTTGGGTTTGGTGAGTTTGATCTCATCAGCGAGCAAGGCTAGTAACTCATCGCCTTTGGCGTTTCTGCTTAAAAGCCACTGCTCGCCCTCACCACCCATGTACCCAACTGTGATGTCTGAGAGCGAATTGGTGTAGTCAACACAACTGCGGCACGTGAGCGGAAAGAAGTCCTTGGGTAAATCGGACAGAGGCAATTGAAGAAATGGAATTTCCTTTTTTTCACCACTCTTGAACCTGAGCTCAACGTGATAATTGGCTTTGAACTCAAGGTAGGTGACTTCACTGGGTTGGGGTGTGATCAGATTTAAGAATTGGTGAAAATTCTCTGTGCTTGTGTTGTCCGAGCAAGGTGTACCGATGACAAACAAAGCTTCAAGATTCAAAGACTTCTCAAGCGCTCTGAGCGCATAGATCTGACAAGGGATCCCAATCACGGCCAATTTTTTATAACCCAACTTGACGGCAGGCTCAAGCATGGCGAGCAGTGGTGCGTAGCCCATTCGCATGCCACGCGCCTTGTGCATGTCCTCGGCTCGATCGATCAGAACAGGTACGGGTTTCCAAATGTCCTGCGGGTCGGGTTGCATGGTCAAAACGGCTTGAACTTGGCGGTTTTGCAGTAACTTTTCAGCAATTCTTGTGGTGATCCCACTCCACTGTGCACCCTCGCTTGGTTGCTTGAGGCTGGCTCGGTGCATTTGATTGAAAACGCCAAAGTGCAACTCATCTTCCTTGGTCTGACTCCTGGTGCGACCGTGAATTTTGATTTCAAATGTTTTGTAATCGGGTTGAATGAATTGACAGGCACTCGCACATTGTTTTGGATTTGATGTGCGCGAGACCCCGCAATCGGTACAAAGCGTGCGGTGTGGAGGGGCTGCTTCTATTTGTGATTCATGCATTTCCATCTTCCTTTTCTCCAACCGTTTTCATTTCTTTGTCCGTTTGCGTGTCATTTTTCGCCCATGCTTGTTGGCGAGTAGGGATGTGAATATTTTGAATACTAAAGTAATATTCTTGTTTGAATTTTGATTCTAGCCCAGTTGATGATTTGCATAAACTAGTGTCAATTACTATTGACATAAATTTATGTAATGCAAAAATGACTGAATGAAATTCCCATCGATCAAGACCGTTGCTGAGCTCCTCAAGCCCATCACTTGGTTTCCGCCCATGTGGGCCTATGCATGCGGCGTCATTTCAACAGGGGAGTCGATCGAGCTTCATTGGGGCATTGTGTTGTGGGGCATCGTGTTGGCAGGTCCAATGGTTTGTGCTTGCAGTCAAGCGAGCAACGACTGGTTTGATCGGCATGTGGATGCCATCAATGAGCCCAATCGTCCGATTCCATCTGGGCGCATGCCAGGATACTGGGGAATTGGCTTGGCCGTGGTCTGGACTGTGTTGTCTCTCTTTTGGGCTTGGTGGCTGGGGACTTGGGCTTTTCGTGCAGCTGCGCTGGGCTTGGCGCTGGCTTGGGCATATTCCGCTCCACCGTTGCGTTTTAAACAAAACGGTTGGATTGGTAACGCTGCTTGTGCCTTGAGCTATGAAGGATTGGCGTGGATCACTGGGGCTGCGGTGATGCTGGGTAATCAAATGCCAAGAAAAGAAATCATCGTTTTTGCATTGCTCTACAGCTTTGGTGCCCACGGGATCATGACTTTGAATGATTTCAAGGCCATTGAGGGTGACAAGATCATGAATGTGAGGTCATTGCCTGTTTTGATGGGGGCAAAGGCTGCTGCTTGGATGGCCAGTTTGATCATGATGCTCGCTCAATGGTCGGTGAGCATTTTGTTGGTGCATGCGGGCCAAACCTACAGCGGCTTGGCTGTATTTTTGCTGTCGCTTTGCCAATTGCCTTTGATGCAAAAATTTGTCAAAAGCCCTGTGGATAGGGCGCTTTCGGTGAGCGCGTTTGGAGTTCCGCTGTTCGTGTCAGGCATGATGGTGAGTGCATTTGCTTTGAGGTCCATGTGATGATGATTCAATGTCTTATTCCTCTTGGAGCTCATCATGAGTGAGTTCATCCATTCGTCAAACTCAATTGAGAAAACTGTTGCTGCAAGCTGGTTGGATATCGCACGCGTGGGCGTGGTGCAAGCCTGCATGGGGGCGGTCGTTGTAACGGTCACCACCACACTGAACCGTGTCATGGTCATTGAATTGGCACTCCCCGCATTGGTCCCTGGGTTTTTGGTGAGTCTGCACTATTTGATTCAAATGATCAGGCCTCGATTGGGTTACGGAGCAGATCAAGCCAAACGCTTCACGCCTTGGATTTTAGGCGGCATGTCCATTTTGGCTTTGGGCGGGATATTGGCAGCATTGGCAACTGTTTGGATGGCAAGTCACTTCGTTCTAGGTCTGGTGAGTGCATTGATTGGCTTTGGCATGATTGGAATGGGTGTGAGTGCCTGTGGTACACCATTGCTTGTGTTGCTCTCCAAAAGTGTAGGCAATCATCAACGAGCAACAGCAGCCACTGCGGTATGGATCATGATGATTTTTGGATTCGCACTGACTTCCATTGTGAGTGGAAAATTTTTGGATCCATTTTCTTTTGAAAGACTTTTGTATGTAAGTTTGGGAGTCAGCCTACTCTCGATTGCTTTGAGCTCTTTGAGCATGTGGGGCTTGGAAAATAGATTGCTCAAGTTGGAGAATTCTCAACCCAAAACCCTAGCCCCCAATCATTCAAATTCAGAGCATGCTTCCAAAGAGAGCGGACGACAAGAGCAAGCTCAGTCGTCCTTACAGGACCACTCCAACAATTTCAAAAGTTCATTGCGCGAGTTATGGAGAGACGATCAGGCCAGATTGTTCACTTACTTTATTTTCACTTCCATGTTGGCCTACAGCGCTCAAGATTTGATTC
>Ga0208618_1000020_pt1 | contig 79895 bp, 98 predicted proteins | sample CryBogCBE18Jul08_FD_184585 | JGI IMG/M metagenome (GOLD analysis project Ga0208618, IMG submission 184585) | Freshwater microbial communities from Crystal Bog, Wisconsin, USA - CBE18Jul08 (SPAdes) | ecosystem: Environmental > Aquatic > Freshwater > Lake | place: Crystal Bog, Wisconsin, USA...
GAAGTTAAATTTTATTAATGTATGAAAAACCGATATTTTCAGCATCAAAAGTTTTTACACTCAGAATCTTAACGCTTCAATAGGATTGAGTTTTGCTGCTTTCTTGGCAGGATAGAACCCGAAAAAAACACCAACCGCTGTGGCCACTGTAAAAGCTAGCGTAATGGCGTTGAGTGAAATAATAATAGAAGCCTCCGTGAGATTTTTCACTAGGATTGCCCCGCCCACACCAATTGCAATACCGATCAAACAACCGACGATGGAGATTACTACTGCCTCAAGTAAGAACTGTAAAAGAATATCACGCTCGCGGGCGCCTATCGCCATTCGGATACCGATCTCTCTAGTACGTTCAGTGACAGATACCAACATGATATTCATAATGCCGATACCCCCCACTAATAACGAAACAGAAGCTATAGCACCCAAGAGGAGTGACATCGTTTTGGTGGTTTCTGCGGCTGATTTAGCGAGTGCCGTTAAATTTCTGACAGAGAAATCTTGCTCAGCGCCCTCACGAATATTGTGTCTTTGTTTGAGTAGGCTGTTTAAATTATCTTCCACCATTCCCATGACTTTATCTGACTCTGCTTGCACCATGATTTGACGAACGCTGCCAGGGATTTGATTGCCAAAAATCTTACGTTGTGCGGTCGAAAGCGGAACGATGATGGTGTCGTCTTGATCTCTACCATCTAAGCTTTGCCCTTTACTCTCCAGTATGCCGATGATGGTAAATGGACTTGCTTTAATACGAATTGTTTTTCCAATCGGGTCCACATCATCGCCAAATAAGCTATGCGCTGTTGTCGTACCTATTAAAGCAACGCGTGTAGCCGAGCGCATATCGGACAACCCGAATGCATAGCCATCTAAGAGGCTCCATGAACGTATATCTAAAAAACTCGGGCTAGTTCCAAGGATTGCGGTATTCCAGTTATTTCCAGCATAAATGACTTGCGCGTTCCCCATGCTTAAAGGCGCCACGGCAATTACACCATCCAAGTCGGACATGGCATTTGCATCTTTAACGTTGAGCGTAGCCGCGTTTCCCGAGGCCGAGCGTGCGCCACCAGAGCTGGGTGGGCCTGAAAGCACAATAAATAAGTTGCTCCCCATAGAGCTAATTGACTTTTTAACAGAATCTTCGGCGCCTTGGCCAATAGCCATCATAAGGACCACCGCCCCTACACCGATCACCATCCCGAGCATCGTCAAAAAAGTACGTAGTCGATTGGCGCCCATCGCCCGCCATGCTTCACCAAACATCGCAGAAAACATTAATGACGCTCCTGTGAATGACTGATTTTGGTGCGAACATCTTCAACAATGCTGCCATCCACGAACTTGATCTGACGGCTAGCATGGTCTGCAATATCTTGTTCATGCGTAACAAGCACAACAGTGATGCCATCTTGATTAAGCTCATTAAAGAGCATCATGATTTCATGGCTGGTTGTTGTATCTAGATTGCCAGTCGGTTCATCTGCCAAAATAAGGCGCGGATTATTAATGAGGGCTCGTGCAATTGCGACCCGTTGTTGTTGCCCGCCAGAAATTTGATTGGGTCTTGATGCGCTATGCTTAGCAAGTCCAACTTTTTCTAGGAGCTTTAGCGCACGCGCTGTACGCTCGTCTTTATCAACGCCCGAATAAACAAGTGGTAACGCCACGTTATCAACAAGTGATGAGCGCGCTAATAGATTAAACCCCTGAAAAACAAAGCCGATGGTTTTGTTTCTGAGATTAGCAAGAGCATCATTCTCTAAGTTTGCTACAGTTTGACCATCTAAGAAGTAGTCGCCTTTAGTAGGCTTATCTAGGCAGCCAAGAATATTCATAAAGGTGGATTTTCCAGAGCCGGATGGCCCCATAATCGCGACAAAATCTCCGGCCTCAATATCAATATTGACATCTTTTAAGACCGAGAATGTCCCAGCATCTGTGTAATATTCTTTATACAAGTGTGAGACACTTATAACGTTTTTTGATAGCACTGTAGTCACGCTTCCACCTTAGAATGAACGCATGCGCATTGGGCTAGCACCAGATGCTGATCCGCCGCTATCTGGCTGGGACTCTCCCACAATCACTTTCTCGCCTACTTTTAGCTGATCGCTTTTGATTTCCGTTAATTTTCCGTCAGTTAAACCAAGGGTAAGCTTTACTTCCACCGGCTGATTGTCACGCAAGACATAAAGTTTGCCATGGGGGATGTTTTGATCGTTATGTTTCTTAGCATCACCATGCGAATGTTTCTCGTTGGCTGGGGAAGCATTTGTGTCACTCAATGCAGGCTTATATCTCAGCGCTGCATTAGGGGCAAGCAAGACATCATTATGATGATCAATCGCAATGGTGACAAACGCGGTCATGCCTGGAAGTAGAGTTTCATCAGAATTATCTACCGAAATCACGACGTTGTAGGTCACAACGTTAGATACGGTTGTTGGATTCAGGCGGAGTTGTTTGACCACCCCCTCAAAATTACGATTGGGAAAAGCATCGACAGTGAACTTTGCTTTCTGTCCTACTTTAATATTGCCTATATCCGCCTCTGCAAAGCTCGTGTTAATTTGCATCTTGGATAAATCTTGCGCGATTGTAATCAAGGTTGGGGTTTGAAAGCTTGCAGCAACAGTCTGGCCTACATCAATCACCCGATCCACCACAATGCCAGACACAGGGGAGCGGATAATAGAATAAGCAAGATTGGTCTGGTCGCGACTCAACTGGGCTTTGACTGTGTCTAGCTGTGCTTTTGCTGATTCTAGAGATTGAATTGCCTGATCCAGATCTTGCTTTGAAGCAAAGTCCTGACTAAACAAATTACGCATACGCGCCTCATTTGCCTTTGCCAAGTCCAGAGAGGCTTGAGCATTGTGGAGATTGCCTTTTGATTGCGCAATTTGCGCGGTAAAAAGGGCGTCGTCCAACTCCAATAAGATTTGGCCCGCTTTCACTTTATCGTTGTAATCCACATAGAGTTTGCTCACTAGCCCGGAGACTTGTGTACCGACATTAATTAAGCTCACTGGGTTGATGGTGCCGTTAGCGTTGACGCTTTGTTCTACATCCCCCTTGGTAATGGTCTGTAATCGATACAAGTCTTCGGGGGTTAATTTTTTACTTTGTTGATAGTAATAAATGGCCCCAGCAATCATCATGATGATGAGGATGGTAGGGAGATATTTTTTAATGATTTTATTCATTCAATTCTCGGTTTCAGTGTTCTACGTTAGCTTGCGGTAAAGATAAGATCATCGCGTTATCAAGCCCACCAATCGCTTGCGCCAATGAGGCTCGAGCAATGTTCCAATTGAGCGTCGACTGAACGATTTGTTGGTGCGCATTAGCTAACGCACTTTGGGCACTCAAGGTGTCAATGATGTTACCAACACCTGCTTTATAGCGACCCAAGGCGACACGTGCAGATTCCTCTGCGCTGCGAACCAATGCGTTACTTGCATTCACGGATTCAATAGCTGTGCGGAGTGATTGATAAGCGCCCCATACGTCGAGCGAGACTTGAAGTTTTAAGCGATCACGCTGTGCAATTTTGACGTCAGCGTTTGCAAGTGCTGACTGAATGCGATAGCTTGGGGCGTATCCAATAAACAGTGGAATCGTTACATTTAGGCCAACTGTTGTTGTGTTGATTGAGCTGAGTTGACTGCCATCTTGCCAAGCATTCGACATGGCTAAATTGACAGTTGGTTTTGCTGCAGCGCGACTAGATAAGATGGATGCTTCTGCCGCCTTGACTTGCGCTTCGCTGGCGATTAGATCAGGGCGGCGCGCAATGGCTTCGTTAATTAAGGTTGTGATGTCTTGATTAAGCTCCACAGCTTCCACGTTTAGTTGGCTGGGCATCAGCGTTAACGTTGCATTCGCAGGCAAGCCCATCACGTTTGCCAAACTTCCATAAGCGCTCTTTAAAGCACCTTCCGCGGTAATGCGCGTTAATGTTGCTTGTGCATACGCTGTCTGTGCTTGCAATTTATCGGCTGGGGTTGTTACCCCTGCTTGATAACGCGCCTCTGCTGCTTTGAAACTCTCCTGGGCAGTCGTTTCTGATGTAATGGCGGCTTCTAAGGCGCTGATGCTGGCTTGTACTTGGTAGTAATTGGTCACGGCGGCAAATAGTATCGTTTGCACCGCTGCACTTTGCGTAGCACTTGCCGCTTGCAATAGCTGACGGGCATTTTCTAGGGCGGCATCTCGATTACCAAAATCATACAAAAGGTAGGTCGCCACTAGGCTATTATTTAAATTGCTATAGGCGTTGTCACGGGTCACAAGTCTTGGGCTTGAGGCGTTTACATTGGTCCCTATAGTGTTGATGACAGAGGGTAAGTAAGCGGACTTAGCAATACCAACTTGTGCGGCTTGAGCCCTTGCATTCGCCCAGACCTCTCGTGTTTGAGGGTTGTTGCATAAGGCAGCATTTGCCACATCGCTCAAGTTTAAGGTGTTTTGTGCATGAATGCTTGAACAAGTATCTTGATTATCTGTTATTAAATAGCCTGCTGGCAAGGATGGCAGGGAACTAATGTTGAGTGAATTGGTGCTATACCAAATAGAGTCCTCTCCAGCTAAAGTAAAGCAGGAAAAACATAATAGAGATACGAATGCTGAAAGGCGTAATATATTCAAGGGGTAGCCTGTACTTTACTATTAAAGAGCGCCATGTTCAGCGTCAAACTTTATTTCGGCCTTGGTAAGGTGTGTGACCAAGATGTGAGAGATTAAATTAATACCAGTACCCGCATAGAGTGCTGGAAGCAGGTACAAAGCGACCGACAATTCTGAGCTAAATAAACGATTATCGAGCATCGATAAAGAGTGCTTAGCCATGTCAGATAATATTCTAAGTAAAAATATATCTAGTCCAGCCAAGATAATGAGAATGATGCCAAATGAAACGACAGTCGCTCTTGATATCGAACGTTTATGCCAAATTAAAAAATAAACGAGGACTGGGGTTGCAACCGAGAAAACGATTAATTCAATAAATTCTTTTTCTAAAAAAACACTAACCATTGCTATCCCATCTAACATTCATACAAGAGCAACATTAACGTCGCTCAGTTTATTTGGTTTACAAGCCTATTAATTTAAGTCAGAAAAACCAAAAATCCATCAGCAAAATATATCAATCCAAGACCGCCACATAACACGCCAGAGAGCCACACCAATTTCTTCTTCAACAAGCCCGCAATAGAAGAGAGCAGGATAGAGATTTGTAGATAAATGACGGCCAATCCAAAGGCGTGGGAATGAACTTGCGCCTCATCTCGATTTGCTTCTAATCCCTTAGCCTTGGTTTGTAGCTCTTCTTTTTCTTGGTTGTATTTTTCTACCTTGGAACGGTAATCATTGATGGTCTGATGGTACCTATCTGAAAGTTGTTGTTGCGTTGCGGGCGAAAGCGAGGCCAAATCAAGCTCAAGTTTGTCTGCTTGCATCTGATAAAGGTAGGATTTAATGCTTTTTGATTGATAGAGCGCCCACTCATCGGATGCTTGTGATTGACTCATAATGGACTTCGTTGAGAATCCGCCACCTTTAAAAGTAGCAAGCGTTGCACATACTGCAAAAATGACGGTGGTTAATGCCAAATAATTTAGCCACTGCTCTTTTTTCTCTTCTGCCATTTTGATCTCCTTTCAGTTCTAACTGTTTTACTAATTCCGAGTATACACCTTGGATAATTTTAAGAGACTTATTCAAATTAAGCATAAAAAATTTGGACAGCAGTCAACGGATAACTTAACCGCACGTTAGCTGTATTAAGTAACACAAAATAAAAAATGCTTTAACTGAGGAGAAGTAAAATGAAACATCTGCATTGGCTATTGCTTGCCGCTGGCATTTCATTGAGTGCTGCTGCGCAAGCGCATGAGTTCGGACACTATGGTCATGGTTACGGCCACGGTGGCGTTGGTTTTTATTTCGGCGTTCCAGGTCCTTATTATCCTTACTATGGCTATCCGTATTCATACCCGTATTATCCCTATCCACCCGCAGTAATCGCCCCATCACAGCCGCCTGTGTACGTTGAGCAACAGCCACAAATTGTTCAACAAGCACCGGCGCAGCCGCAGGTGGCTCCAGTTCAGGATGCGACTAACTATTGGTATTACTGCACAAATCCAGATGGGTACTACCCTTATGTAAAAGACTGCCCAATAGGGTGGAAAAAGGTTCCGGCCACACCACCAAAATAAGTTTATAAGGAAAAATGAATCATGAAATTTAATGTAAAACATATCGCCGTGATTTTTTCCGGGCTTGCCTTAGGGGCTTGCGTCTCGCTACCAAATGGCCCGAGTAGAATGGCATTGCCTGGAAGCGGCAAATCTTTTGATCAGTTTCAATATGATGATGCATCATGTCGTGGTTTTGCTCAGACGCAAATTGGTGGCAAGACAGCGCAGCAAGCTTCGAATGACAGCTTTGTTGAGACAGCAGTCCTTGGCACGGCAATCGGCGCGGCTTTAGGCGCAGCTACAGGAGGCGGTCACGGTGCAGGAGTTGGCGCCGCAGGCGGTCTGTTAATGGGTAGTGCGATTGGCGCAAATGCCGCCAATGTCTCAGGGCACACAACACAGCAGGTCTACGATAACGGGTATATACAATGCATGTATGCGAAAGGTCACAAAGTGCCTGTTTCTGGGAGACTTAACCAGCAATCTCCCTATAGCCCATCCCCTGCGTCTCCACAGAATAACTATGTACCTCCCCCACCACCTGGCTCCCCACCGCCTCCGCCATCAGGTTCACCTGCGGTCCCTCCTGGATATTAATTGATCGGATTAAGAGGATATTTATATGCAAATAAGAACATTCAGTAAATTGCTGGTATTAATCTTAACGATAGCCACTCAGACCACGTCTTATGCTGAAGAACATTTTCGGGGTGAGCGAGGTAATGAAGAGCGCGGCCACGAATTTCGAGGCAACGAAATGCGCGGTCATGACTATCGAGAGGGGTGGCGAGGCGATATGAGCCGCTTCCATGAGCGTGATATTGATATATGGCGGGGTGGTCGTTGGTATCACGGCTATCACGATGGTCGTAACGCATGGTGGTGGTTTGCCGGAGGCATATGGTATGCCTACAGCGTGCCTGTTTATCCATACCCTGATCCTTATCAACCACCGGTTGTCATAGTCCAGACACCACAACCCCCGGTCTACGTAGAACAAAACCCACCGGCACAAGCTGCGCCGCCAGCGCAGACTGCTCCGCAGGCACAGTTCTGGTACTACTGCAGTAATCCTGCAGGCTACTACCCTTACGTGCCGAATTGCTCAGTGGATTGGCAAAAAGTGCCAGCAACGCCTGCACCACCTAAGCAATAACTTTGAATTAATTTTATTTAGGGGATTGAGATGAACATGAAATATTTATTATCGGCAGTATCCGTTTTAGCAGTTTTTGGTTGTTCAAATGCATATGCCCATGAAAGCCATGATGGAAATAAAGAAGACAGAATGCGTGAAGCATTTCAAAAAGCTGACACTAATAACGACGGAAAAATTAGCTATGAAGAATTTCGTATTGCGCATGAAAAGCGTGGTGAAGAGATGTTTAAGAAAATGGATGCCAACGGTGATGGTTTTATTGATGAGGCTGAACGCAAAGATTTTCACGAAAAAATGCGCGAGCATCGTCATGAGCATCACAAAGAGTGGAGACATAAAACGAAAGATGATGGTGCAATAGTTAGCGAGACCAAGTAGTTTTTTGCTGATTTAGTCTGCAGATTCTCACTCAGACTAAATCAGTCAATTAGTCCTAGACCGCCGCACTTAACTCTTATACAACCATCAATTTTTTCGATGTTACCTTTGGAAACTTTGGAAAATCGCAACATTTATGAGCGTGAATTATTTTTCCACTTTAAAAAAGCCCTCCTTAGAGAGCTAAAGTATTCTATGACTAATATTTGCATATAAACGTTAATTCTTCTTAAGATGTGCTAGCTCATCTAACGCGCTTCCACCATCGGCATAAGCAAGCTGAAAACTTGGTCTTTCCTTCCAACGCTTCCAGATAGTATCGAGATGCTCAAAACGCTCATCAAGCGGTGTGGCATTTACTGGAAACTTTGAGAATGCTATTGCTATACACAAGGTAATATCTGCAAATGTTGGCTCTTCACCACCTAGAATCCATGAGCGGCCGTCCGATAGATGGCGATCAACTAGCGAAGCGTGAGCTATCGCCTCTTTGCGACAGTGCTCACCCCATTGAGGATTGTTCGTCAACTCGAGCTTAGATCCCAACCCTTGGTGCATCACATGAAACATTGTGACAATACGATACAACACATGTGTTGAAATACGATTCTCCCACATAGTGTCTTGGCCTTCCTCAAGTGGGGTCGAACCCATAATTTTGCGGCCTGGATATGACTGGTCGAGATACCTAACGATTGCTGCAGTTTCAGAAAGGTATTTGCCATATCCAAGCGAAAGCGTGGGAGTTTCACCCCATGGATTCATTTTTAAGTGGGGCCATTTGCGTTGATCTCCTCCTGGCGCCATATCATAAATAACTTCATCAAATTGATCCGCTATTCCTTTTTCATGGATAAAAAGACGAAGACGTTGTGGATTAGGAAAGGCAGACGGTGAAGTATAAATCTTGAGCTTGTCAGACATAAAAACTCCCATTAATTAATATTATTCATTGCTACAGAGTGAATATATATACCATCTTTAGATATGTATAATTTTTTGTTTTAATCCAGTTAATAAATTTTACTAATGAATGTGACATGGTAGGTTTCAGCGATTGAAATAACCAAAAAACTTTTGACAGTCTACCCTTGCCGCTTCAGGTAAAATGCCGTACTTAATACTAAATGTTGTGTATGGCCTAAAATGACAATAGATAGACCTAGTCTATTAGCCAATCAGCTCACAAAAATCAAACTCTCAACCTCAAGGACCAGCATGCAAATTAAAACGAGCAAGATTTTCAACATTGCTTTAACAGTAGCAACCCTAGCGTTAGCACTCAACGCATATCAAATGAAGCAGCAATTAGATGACCAAATCCAAGGTTCATCTAAATCAGTTGATAAAGTCAACGCTTCAATTACCGCAATAAAAGCGCATGAAGTTGAATTAGAGGCTAAAGATGTTGCTATGTCAGCGCTTGTTGCAGACCTCATCATCAAAACACAAGAGCAAGGTCAATCTATTGATGAACTTCTAGCAAAGCAAACAAAGAAGAAATAAAGAAATAAAATGCCACCCGAGGTGCTGAGTGAAGTGCCATAAGAATTTTTAGACGTTCCCGTAGGAAATTTAAGCACTAAAAATATAATCAATACATTAAACGGAATTAACCCATGCCCTGGATTATCTTTAAATATACGATTACTGCTGGCTTGATCGTTTTAATTTCTGAAGTAGCTAAACGCAGTGATAAATTAGGTGGCTTAATTGCAGCACTTCCCTTGGTCACTGTTCTCACTCTAATTTGGCTCTTCGTAGAAAATCAATCATCAGAAAAGATTGCTAATCATGCTTGGTATACCTTTTGGTATGTTGTACCTACGCTTCCGATGTTTTTGCTCTTTCCTTGGTTGCTTAAAAGAGTGAGCTTTTGGTCAACAATGGGCATCTCTATTATAGTCACGCTTTTTAGCTTTTATCTCTTTGCTAAGCTGGTTAAAAGCTGGGGCATTGAATTGATCTAACGAAATCAGTTTAAGTGCCTAAGCCTAATGTATAAAAAATTCCTGTTAATTGCCTTTATGTCCCATCCTTTAATCGGATTAGGGGCTCCATTTGAGATCAAAGTGCATGATGAGCTAATCGCCTCTGAAAATGAAAATGCCTATGAGATCGAAACCAATCTACATCAAAAATCGAATAGTGAGCCTCTTCAAGGCACTTTTTTCCAGACTCGTCTTGAATATGCACGCGGCATCAGTTCAGCTTCAGAAGTTTCCATTAATGGTTTTGCTAGCGTTTACAACGGCAATACTTATCTAAATGGTGGAAAACTCGCTTACATGTATATCCCTGAGCATGACGAGTCAGGGATATTTCATTACGGTATAAAAAATGAAATTAATTACATTAAAGCGGTTGGCGGCGGTAGCCAAACGTTTATAGAAGTAACGCCCATTCTGGCATTTCAACTTAGTAAGTGGCGACTAAGTTTGAATCCCTCTTTGGACATATATCTTTCAGGAAATACAGAGAATTACGTACTTGCTCCATCAACCAAGCTCCAATACGAACTGAGTAAAACCGCCTACATAAGCACAGAGTACTATAGCGAATTAAGCCCAGCTAACCATTTGGGGTCTTTTTCACAACGTCCAGATATGCTCTATTTAGTCTTCGATAAAATTATCGACAAGAAATCAAACCTGAATTTTGGTATTGGTCAAAGCACTCACAGCAATAGTGATAAATGGGCTTTGAAACTGATTTACGCATTTTCATTTGACTAATCCAGGTTACTCTCAAAATCAAACAAAGTATGCTGAGTGTGGTGTATCGCGTAAAATACACACTTTTGATAGACGTAAAAAAAGCCTACCAATTGGTAAGCTTTTAATTTACTTGGTGCCGGGGGGGGGAATCGAACCCCCATGAAGTTGCCCTCGCTGGATTTTGAGTCCAGTGCGTCTACCAATTCCGCCACCCCGGCAGCGAAAGAACGAGATTATAACAAACACTGGCGTTTATGCGAACTACTGAATTTGATTTTTTATTGCCTGAAGAACTCATTGCCCAATTTCCTACCAAAGAGCGCACAGCAAGTAGATTGCTAAGGCTTAATGGAAACAATGGGTTAATTAGCGATAAACACTTTATTGATATCTGCCAATTTATCGAGGCTGGCGACTTGCTGATTTTTAACAATACTAAAGTCATTAAGGCGCGCCTTGCAGGGCAAAAAGAATCCGGCGGTGCGATTGAAGCCCTGATTGAACGCATTATTGATGAGCACCATGTGTTGGCTCACGTACGCGCATCCAAATCACCGAAGCCGGGCACGCGATTAATGTTTGCAAATGCTTTTGAGGCTGAAGTGGAAGCCCGTCAAGATGACTTATTTTTGCTTCATATTGATTCAACGCGCCCTATTTTAGAATTGCTAGACGAATACGGCGCACTGCCACTGCCCCCTTATATCACGCATGCCGCAGATGAGTTTGATGATGAGCGCTACCAAACTGTTTTCGCAAAAGACCCAGGCGCGGTTGCCGCACCAACCGCTGGCCTTCACTTTGATGACGACGTGATTAATCGCTTAAAAGCAAAAGGCGTGAATATCGCTTATGTAACACTCCACGTTGGCGCGGGTACTTTCCAGCCCGTGCGCGTTGATAATATCAACGAACATAAAATGCACTCCGAGCTTTACTCAGTGCCCGCTGAAACCCTCGCTCTTATTAAATCGACACAAACCGCCGGCAAAAAAGTGACCGCCATCGGCACCACAGCACTCCGAGCACTTGAGAGTGCAGCACGCTCTGGAGAGCTAATAGCTGGCAACGGCGAAACAGATATTTTTATTACGCCAGGTTACAAATTTAAAGTAGTGGATAGATTGCTCACTAACTTTCACTTACCAAAAAGCACCCTGCTCATGCTGGTATCAGCCTTTGCTGGCTTAGCAAATATACAAAAGGCCTACCAACACGCTATAGAAAAAAAATATCGCTTCTTTAGTTATGGTGATGCCATGCTGATCGAGCGAAGTGATGATGCTGGGAACTCTTAACAAGATACAATGCCTACCTAAAAGTATGTTTAACGCAAAACAAGAAAGTCTTTGATGAAAATCACAAAATCACTCTCAAGCCTTAGCCTAGCATTAGTTCTATTTGCCGCCTCCCAAGTGCAAGCAGCTGTTTTGCCCGAAGCGCAAACAGTGACAAAAATTTCATTGGCAAAAAAACCAACCTCCAAACCAATGTCAATTGCTTACGTGCCGTTTTATCAACGATATTATGTTGCGGATGGCGGCCTTGCACCCACACCAGGTGAAAACGAAGCACCTGTTTCAAAATCACAAATTCATGTTTACAGCGCCGAAGGCCAATACCTGCAATCCGCAAAACCTGGCTTTGATAACCGCTCAATTTACTTTAACCAAGCCACCAAACAACTCGAGACGGTGACGTACAACATTTCGAGCAATGCTGGCTTTTCACCCAACACGGGCATTTTCTCTTTAGACCTTGATGATAAAGGCAACCTCACTGAAACTTCTAAAGATGTTTCAGGCTTTAACGCGGCGTTTGGTGATGCATCAACTATTCCAACGCACAATCCTGAAACCAACCTTTACTATGCAAAACAAGGTCGCAGTAATTTGGTATGGGTGATTGATTTAAATAAAGATGAAAAAATCGAAGAAATCAAACTTGATCTCAAAACAGCGGGCGTTCAGTTTGATGATATTACTGATTACTATGCAGCTTACACGGGAGTTATGGGCGAAGAACTCGCCGTGCTAGACGTGGATCACAAAGCTGTCTTGGTATTCGATATTAAAGGGAAGTTTGTAGGCAAAAGTGCACTGCCAAACACTCTGAAGTTACGCTCTCAAAACCACATCGCTGGCTTAGGCTATACGAACGGCTTGTTCTTTGTGTACCACGAACCAGAAGGTGAATTTGGTACGTTTTACGGCTTCAAAGTGTCAGACCTTGCCAAATAAGATGCCCAAGTAACATTTTAAAAAGTATCAGCCATAAAAAAACCGCCCGAAGGCGGTTTTTTATTTAAATAATACTACTTACTTAAGTATTTATTTACCTAACGCACCAGCTAGCTTGCCTGATACCAAACCAAACACAGCGCCTAAAACAGCTGAAACAGCTACTAGCAAGACTGGATTAGTAAGGTCAGTCGCTGTGACGCTACCTGCGTTAGCTGTTTGCAATGCATAAGCAGCTGTTGCCGCATAGCCGTACACATTAGCTGGAACACAAGAAAGAAGACCAACGTTTGCAACAATGACTAGGAAAAAGACTGTGGCTGCAATGTACACTGCTGGACCTACTGGAGCAGCTAAACCTAATGGGTTTAAACCAACCAAGTACAAGGCAACACCAGCTAAAACAGCACCATAAACCATGCCTGCAATAGTTTTTTGTAATGCAGCGTTATCACCGCCAGTATGGAAGAAACTACCCCAAGCGATAAAACCAGCCCAAACTAAAACGGAACCAGCTAATGGACCTAATGCCAAGAACGCCCATAAACCACCAAGTAAAGCGATACTTACAGATAGTGCAGTTACTTTAGACATACTTATCTCCTCTAGTTGTACTTCTATTTTTGCTTCTAGTTAAAATTAAAAAATAGAACAGCTATAGCGACAGGTGCAAAAGCTTTGATTCGTTGAAGTGCTGATGCACCATCAAAACCGCTGAATGTGATACTAGTACGAAAAAGTAACTGATGTAAACCATTTGCACTAAAAAAGTGCTGAGAAAATCTGTGAAAATAGACGCTATTGCCTGTAACTCCAATAACGGCGCCATGTTACGACGACTGAATTAGGATACTGAGGCTGACCTAAACTACCATTATATCGACCTAAAGCACGGTATAAATCGCCATGTTCGATGTCCAAATAGTGTCTTAAGATCGTACAACCGTAACGTAAATTGAGCCTCAAATGAAACAAATCATGCTCTGGCGTGCCGATAGCACTCACCCAAAACGGCATCACTTGCATAAAGCCTCGCGCACCCACTGAAGAAACTGCGTACTTCTTAAAGCCGCTTTCCACTTGAATTAAAGCCAACACCAACTGAGGATCTAAGCCAGCACGCGTGGCTTCATAGTGAACTGTACGCAAGAAATCTTCACGCATCGCTTGGTCTGGGATACGCTTTTTAAGACGTTCAGACATGATATCCAACCATTTTTTAGCCTCAATTTCATCGGCAAAAAAAAGCTCAGGTATAGCGGCATCACTGATTGATTTTTGCATCAGGGCTTTGACGCTATTAGAGAGGGGCTCCTCTTGCTGAGCTCCTGCAAAAGCAATATGACTAACTAAAAAAAAACTGAGAAATAAGGCAAAGATACAAAAGGGCTTTTGCATAATTGCCCTACCCGATTAACAGAGTATTTTGGTAATAAATCCAAGCACTTCATCCAATGGGATCGATTGTGCTTCGGTTGAAGTGCGCGCTTGGTACTCAACTTGATTTTCTTTCAAACCTCGGTCACCAATGACAATCCGATGTGGAATGCCAATCAACTCCATCTCCGCAAACATCACACCTGGGCGCTCGCCGCGGTCATCCAGTAACACATCCACGCCAGACGCTAACAAGTCGTTATAAAGTTTAGTTGCTGCTTCTTTTACCGCATCGCTCTTATCCATGCCAATTGGCGCAATCGCCACTTGGAAAGGCGCCAGGCTGGTTGGAAATACGATCCCGCGTTCATCATTACCTTGCTCAATCGCCGCACCCACAATACGTGATACGCCAATACCGTAACAGCCCATTTCCATCACTTGGGTTTGGCCTTGCTCATCTAGGTAAGTCGCATTCATTGCTTGTGCGTATTTAGTGCGCAATTGGAAAATATGACCCACTTCAATCCCGCGACATAATGCCAACACGCCCTTACCATCAGGGCTGGCATCGCCATCAATCACATTACGAATGTCAGCGACTAAACTAGGTTCTGGCAAATCACGCCCAAAGTTCACGCCTGATAAATGTAATTTTGGTTGGTTTGCGCCGCAAATAAAATCGCTCATTGCAGCCACTGTGCGGTCAGCAATCACAGTCACATGCGCGCCCACTTTGACAGGGCCGATAAAACCAGGAGGACAATCATTTAAGTTTGCACGCACTTCTTCAGCCGTTGCAAAACGGAAATCTGCCATGCCATCTAACTTACCCACTTTAATTTCATTTAAGCTGTGGTCGCCACGCAGCAAAAGCAAGTAGAACTTATCATTCGCCATTAAAGCAATTGATTTTACGGTACGTTGCAAACTCACGCCAAGCAACTCTGCGACTGCTTCGCAAGTCGTTTGCTTAGGGGTTTCTACCAGTTTCATTTCTTCACTAACCGCCGCACGTGGTGTGCTTGGCGCTAAAGCTTCAGCCAATTCCACGTTCGCTGCGTAATCTGAATTTGGGCAATACGCCAAACCATCTTCACCAGAGTCAGCGAGCACATGAAATTCATGTGAACCATCACCTCCAATCGCGCCAGTATCAGCGCGCACTGCGCGGAACTCCAAGCCCAAGCGGGTAAACACGTTTGAATAAGCTTGATACATACGCTCATAAGTTTGCTCAAGCGAGGCTAAATTGGTATGGAAAGAATAGGCATCTTTCATCATAAATTCGCGCGCGCGCATCACCCCAAAACGTGGGCGAATCTCATCACGGAATTTGGTTTGTACTTGGTAAAAATTAAGCGGCAATTGCTTGTAGCTCTTAATCTCACGACGGGCAATATCAGTAATCACCTCTTCATGCGTTGGACCAAAACAAAACTCACGCTCATGACGGTCTTCAATCTTTAACATTTGTGGGCCAAATACCGCCCAGCGGCCTGTCTCTTCCCACAACTCTTTTGGTTGAACGGCTGGCATCAACAGCTCAAGCGCACCTGCCTTATTCATCTCATCTCTCACCACTGCTTCCACTTTGCGTAACACACGCAAACCAAGCGGCATCCATGTGTAAAGGCCTGAACCTAAACGCTTGATAAACCCAGCACGCAACATTAAGCGATGGCTATCAAGCTCCGCTTCTTGAGGGGCTTCTTTCTGGGTGGCAATAAAAAACTGTGAGGCGCGCATAAAGATTTCTTTTTAAGTAACAAGTGACAAGGGGTGGAATTTTATAGCGAAATCAACTTAAGGTCAGCCTAATTAAAGGTTTCAATAGTTTTTCGTGCCAAACACAAATCTGCCCAAGCCTTGGCTTTGTCTTGAGTGTGATGAAGTAAGTGAGATGGTGGATAACTGACCACAAGCGCCACGCCTTGGTATTGATAGACTTTACCCCGCAAGGCATCGAGGGGCTCATTTGAATCAAGTAAATTTTGGGCAGATTTTTCTCCAAAAGCGAAGATCAATTTTGGCTGAATGAGGGCGATTTGGCGGCTGAAAAAATCTAGCTCAGTTAATTGAGTGAGATACACATTTTTGCCGCGCTGAAGCTGAATGGCAATGAGCATTTTATCGAGCAATACGCCTACATCGCCTTCAGTAGATACATCTCCCACAAACACCCAATCGGCATTTTGGTCACCCGAGCCAATGACGTGTTCTTTGAGTGCATCCCAATCCATATTGGCAATATCTGGCATAGCCGTTTCTTGAGGTGCTACTCTCTCAAGGTCATCAACCAGCACTTCTTCAACTTTGAGCTCAATCTTTGGTTTAGCATCCACTTCGGCTTGAATTGGCGCAGCAACTGGAGCATCAATAGGAAGCGCCGAAGTCACATTTAAGCGCCAAACAGGCAAAAGTTCTAATTCACTCATCATATCTTCACGGGTCAGACTCATAGCGCCACTCCCATTAATACGGCATTTTCGCGACCGTTGTGCGCTGGGTAGTAGCCAGGCCGCACCCCCATTTCGTTAAAACCTATGCTTTCATAAAGCGTGATGGCGGAAACATTAGAAGGGCGGACTTCTAAAAACATATTGAGGCCGCCTTTTTCACGGCCGATTTGCATCATGTGGTTAAGTAAATATCGCCCCCAGCCCTTGCCTTTCCAACTTGGTGAAACACTAATGTTGAGCAGGTGCGCTTCATCGAGCACCATCATTAGGATGGCGTAGCCAACCAAAGCATTATCAATCTCTAGCACCAAGCAGGTATAGCCAGAATTAATCGAGTCTTTGAAATTACCCGCCGTCCAAGGGAATGGGAAGTTCACCGTTTCGATTTGCATCACAGCATCTAAATCCGATGCTTGCATCTCTCTAAAGCTTACGCTGGCTGACTTGAGCTGCGCGTTCATGTTAGCGGTTTACCCGTTCGCTCATTTTGAGCGCCACTTTGTTGCGGATATAAATTGGTGCGGCTTCATGCGCGGGCCTTGCTAAGCCCGCTTCAAAAGTTGACAAAGCAAGTTCGGCGATCGATGAGGCGGTTGGGTGTGAGTGATGATCTGGCGCTGGCATTTCACGTAATTGCTCGCCATATACAGCTTGCAATACCTCGGGATAAACCAACCAACCTGTGCCTACGCCCACCCAATCCCCACCAGCAACTTTGGGCGCATCTTCAGGTTTGAATAGCGCTGGCGCGCTGACCTCAATCCATTCGCCCTTATTTTTTTCATAAGCTGCGTGGTAGATTTCTCCCATACGCGCATCAAGGCAGGCAATTACTTTTTCTGCGCCGCTTTGTTGAGCTAAAGCCTGCAATGTGCTCACCGCGACCACTGGTAAATTAGCACCGAATGCCAAACCCTGGGCCACGCCGCAAGCAATACGCAAGCCAGTAAATGAGCCTGGGCCCGCCCCAAAAGCAATACCATCAATTGTTTTTAACTCAATTTTAGCTTCATCGAGCAACTCCCGCAGGGTTGGCAAAATCTGCTGTGAGTGCGTTTGCCCCGCATGAATATCACGCGACAATACACGACCATTTAGCCACAAGGCTAAAGACAAAAACTCAGTGGAGGTATCGATGGCTAAGATTTGCATACAGAATTGAAAGGTTAATCAGCCTCTATTTTGCCATAACCTAGCCGTGTTCGATTGGCTTTGATTTCACCGCGTTGGCTTTTACTCGCCAAGCGTCTTTTTTGCGATCCCAATGTTGGGCGAGTTGGTCTTCTAATTTCAGGTGCTTTTGCTACGCTATTCACTAAGGCAAGAAGTCGCTCAATCGCATCTTGCTTATTAAGCTCTTGGCTACGGTATTGCTGCGCTTTAATGATGATAATGCCCTCTGAGGTAATGCGAGAATCGCGGAGCGCCATAAGGCGCAATTGATGCGGCAATGAGAGCGATGAGGCGCGAATATCAAAGCGTAAATGAATTGCACTTGAAACTTTGTTTACATTTTGTCCACCTGCACCCTGCGCGCGCATCGCAGTGAGCACGTATTCACTTTCTGGAATGAGAATGGGGCTTGGTTTCATAAAGAGATTTTAGCTCAAAGCATCGCCGACTGATAAAATAAGCGCAACTTTCATGAATGACAAATATGGCCCTTAGCCCGAAAAAATTACTGCACACCAAATGGACGGCAACAACACCACAAAACCGTGAAAAACATTTTATTGTGGTGCGCGTCAAGCAAGATGAAGCGGACACGCAAATCGTCACCGAAGTCACGTTAGAGGCAGTAATGAGCAAGCGCCAGCAGACTTCACATTGGCGGGATTTATCAGACGAAACTCGTTGGAAAGCTGGCTGGCTTTAGTCGGTTCAAAATGCATCCCGAAGATCTTAAAAAGCTTGTCACGATGGAAATGCCATTCGGCAAACACAAAGGCCGCATTATTGCGGACTTGCCAGGCAATTACCTCAATTGGTTTGCACGTGAGGGATTTCCACCGGGAGAGATTGGCCGTTTACTGCAACTCATGCAGGAAATAGACCACAACGGCTTATCGGACTTACTTAAGCCACTTCGTCAGCGTTAGTTTTAATGATTAATGTTTTCAAAAAACGCCTGCACATCAGCCAAAAATCGCGTGCGCTTGAAGGGCGGCAAACTCTGCCAAATACGGCGTCCATAAGGCTTAGAAATCAAACGGGGGTCGCAAATCATCAATACCCCGCTATCGGCCTCATCACGAATTAATCGCCCTGCGCCCTGCTTGAGGGTAATCACCGCATAAGGCAATTGGTATTCCATGAAGGCATTTTTGCCTTCTTCATTCATCTTATCGATACGCGCAGCTAGCACAGGATCATCTGGTGGGGCAAAAGGCAGTTTGTCGATAATCACGCATGACAGCGCTTCGCCGCGAACATCCACGCCCTCCCAAAAACTTTGGCTTCCCACCAGCACAGCATTGCCACGTTTACGAAATCGCTCTAACAATTCGCTACGTGAGCTTTCACCTTGCATCATCAATGGATATTCAATGCCATTTTGTTCAAATGCTTCTTTGAATAAAGCGTGAATTTCGCGCATGGCTCTTAATGAAGTACAAAGCACAAAAGCACGTCCACCGCTGGCTTGGATGACAGGTAAAGCCACTGCCGCAACGGCAGCTGAATAGCCAGGGCTGTTAGGCTCAGGCATATTTTCTGGCACATAAAAAAGTGCCTGTTTGCCGTAATCAAACGGACTTTCCCAATAGCCTGTGTTGGCATTACTTAAGCCCATTTGGCCGATGTAATGACTGAAATCACTTTTTACCGCGAGTGTTGCTGAAGTAAAAATCCAAGCACGTGGCGAGGCATTAAGCTGCTTACCAAACCCTTCAGCGACTGATAAAGGTGTAGCGTGAAGTTGTACGCTTTGCGTAAAGACTTCCACCCATCGTACTAAGTTGGCATTTTCAGCGGCAAGCCAGCGTTGCAATTGCACCATGAGACCCGCTCCACGTTGCCAACAATTTTCAAGTGCAGGGTCACGCGGCGCTTGGGTCTCAAGCACATTGGTCAAAGCTTGGAGCTTGGCTTGCATCTCTGCGTAAGCAGAATCAAAACTTTTTAAAGCGAGTGCCTTTTGCACTGGCATACGAGAGCCTTCATAAGCGAATACTAGCCTAAAATCTCGCACGGATTTTTCTAAAGCATTGGCGGCTTCTTGCAAGGCGGGGCAATCTTTAGCAGTAGTAATGTATTCTGCTTCAGCATCGCGCGCCAACTCTAAAAGCTGGCTGGTTGAAACATCTTCACCAAAAAATAGCCCGGCCACTTCCGGCAATTGATGGGCCTCGTCAAAAATAACGGTATTAGCTGAAGGCAATAACTCGGACACGCCTTCGTCGCGCAACATCACATCGGCAAAAAATAGATGATGATTCACCACGACCACATCAGCCGCTAAAGCACGTTTGCGGGCATCCATGACAAAGCAATCTTTGTAAAAGTTACATTCTTGCCCCATGCAATTATCACGGGTCGATGTCACACTAGGCCAAATGGTGGCGTTTTCTGGCACTTCAATTAACTCGGCCTTGTCGCCCGTTTTACTGTTTTCAACAAAGTTACGAATCACATGCACGTAATTAGCATCTTCACGCGAAACAAAACGGCCCTCGTTGGCTGAGCGTTCTAAATGAAAATGGCACACATAATTAGCGCGACCTTTAAGCATTTCAACCGTCACAGGCACTTTTAGCGCATCGCGCACGGCAGGTAAGTCACGGTGGAATAATTGGTCCTGTAGCGTTTTGGTCCCCGTTGAAACAATGACTTTGCCACCAGAAAGTAAGGCTGGAACTAGATAAGCAAAAGTTTTGCCTGTGCCCGTGCCTGCTTCAGCAACTAATTGTTTATTTTCTTGAATGGCAGTTTCAATGGCCAAGGCCATTTCTAGCTGCTGTTGTCGCGTGCGATATCCAGGGATGCCCTCAGCAAGTGGCCCTTTTTCAGAAAAGATAAAATTGAGTTTTGAATCTGACGCCGACAAAGCTAACTTTCAAAAAAATGTACTGAAAAAATTGCATCGCAAAAGCGAGTCGCAATTGTAATGCTTTTATATTGTTATCTACGTACGTCATGACTTATTTTTCATTCTTTAAAGCGTACAATTAAAACTATCACGAATTAAACACTAGGACTGCCATGCAATATCGCAATATCCCCAATACGAATTTAAACGTTTCTGCCATCTGCTTGGGTACCATGACCTATGGAGACCAAAATACGCAAGCCGAAGCTTTCGACCAGCTCGATTATGCGATGGCGCAAGGCATTAACTTTATCGACACGGCGGAAATGTACCCTGTGCCACCAAAAGCAGACACCTATACTAAAACAGAAACGATTATTGGCAATTGGCTCAAAAATCAGCCCAGGGACAAAATTGTTTTAGGTGGCAAAGTTGCTGGCCCAAGACGCGGTATGGATTGGATACGTGGCGGCCCGCCATGTTTGGACCGCAATAATATCCGAGAAGCGATTGAGGGCTCACTCAAACGCATGCAAACTGACTACATTGATATTTACCAATTACACTGGCCCGAACGCAACGTCCCGATGTTTGGACAATACCTATTCGACCCTGCAAATGAGTATGTGTCAGGAAAAATGGGTGAGGGTGAACGCAAAGAATGGGTAACGATTCGCAACCAATTAGAAACCTTGGCAGAATTAGTAAAAGAAGGAAAGGTTCGTTACATCGGACTATCCAACGAACAGCCATGGGGTTTGATGGAGTTCTTACGTATCGCCAAAGAATATGATTTGCCTCGTGTAGCCACGGTTCAAAACTGTTACAACTTACTCAATCGCGGCATGGAGTTCGGCATGTCCGAAGTACTTTTCCGCGAAAATGTTGGCTTACTTGCTTATTCGCCTTTGGCATTTGGACATTTGACTGGCAAGTATATTGATGACCCTGCAGCGCCTGGTCGTGTGACCATGTTTTTGGGTTACGCACAGCGCTACAAAAAACCGAATGTCACGCCAGCAAGCAAAGCTTATGCTGAACTGGCCCGCGCTCATGGATTAACACCGACGCAGCTAGCTTTATCATTTGTGTATCACCGTTGGTTTGTCACCAGCACGATTATTGGCGCAACCAATATGAACCAGCTTAAAGAAAATATTACGGCTTGGGATAGGCAACTATCACCAGAAGTGATGTTGGAAATTGAAGACCTACATTTGCGGATGATGAATCCCGCACCTTAAGATTTAGGACGACTTGGAAAAAACTGCAAAGGCTGAGGTGGCGGCATTTGCAGTACTGGTTTTCGTATCTTGCCCATCACATGCATTTCACAAGGCTTGCAGTCGAACTTCAACGTGAATCTATCGTTGCCATTAATTAAGGTCATTGGTTCAGCGGTGACGGTGCCTTGAACACCAATCACCCCCTTCGCCTCCTTAGGACACATGCCATGACTAAAACGTAGACAATGCTTGGTGATCATAAGCGGCACTTCATCTAACTCTTGGTTCGCTTCATACGCTGCCGCAATCATTTTGACACCATGCTTCTCATAGAAAGCGCGCGCTTTTTTGTTATAAACATTCGCCAAATAACTCAACGTATCTTCAGGATAAATTGCTGGGGGATTAGTTGGTATGCGTTTTTTAGGACGCTGATAGCTGGCAATTCGCACTTCTGTCAGTTGTTCGATGGCATCGCGTCTAAGCGCATTAATGTTAGATGCCGGCACAAACCAAGCTTGCGATAAGTCTAAAGAAATCGCATTCACGACAAAATCCGTACTGCCTAATTTTGCTAGATTCTCACGCAAACTAACTTCGGCTTTTTCTGCTTGTTGCGCGACTTGCTTTTCTACTTGGCAAAGGGCCGTTGCGCAAAATCCATCGCTATCCGTCACACTGAGCGCAAAGCCATCTGGCGTTTCATAAAAATGCATATCCACAGGGATTTTTCGCGTAGCGGAATCCTTCTCCAGCAAGCGCATAAATGCGTGGTCACGATTACGATAAAGCGTCATGCCACGGCGCATATCTTCGGGCATTTCATTTGGGGTTAGTCGCTGACCTTCAACCGTATTAATGCGCATGCCAACGAGCTCTTTATGTACATCAAAGAAACACAAGCCGTCGCCGTTATGAAGCTCAATATGGCTATCCACTTCAAAAAAGTCTTTAGCCACTTTAGTCACCTTACCCACTTCTTCACCAGAGAATTTAGGGGTATCAAACGCACCAATATCGGCTTGACGTCCATTGACGAAATAATCAGTGGCACTGCGGTTAAAGGTTTTTTCAGGCTGCGGTGTAAATGTAAAGTTGGTGAGGCCTGATGAGGTTTTTGCGTACTCAGGCATATCGAGCAAGATGTCATCCAATAGCTGGCGATAGTGCGCCGTGGCATTTTTCACATAAGACAAATCTTTATAGCGCCCTTCAATTTTGAATGAGCTAATCCCCGCGCCAATCAAAGCACGCAAATTGGCACTTTGGTCATTATCTTTCATGGACAAATAATGCTTGTCGTTACCAATTACGCGACCTTGGGCATCTTCTAATCGATAAGGTAAACGGCACTCTTGAGAGCACTCACCACGGTTAGCGCTTCGTCCTGTATGCGCATGACTGATAAAACATTGTCCACTAAACGCGACACATAAAGCGCCGTGAACGAAAAACTCTAAATGACAGGTGGTTGCATCCGCGATTTGCTGAATAGTCTTTAAATCTAACTCTCTCGCCAACACGATTTGCGAGAAGCCAACTTGGTCTAAAAACTTAGCTTTTTCAACCGTGCGAATATCGGTTTGCGTGCTGGCGTGCAATTGAATCGGTGGCAAATCCATTTCCATCAGACCCATATCTTGCACAATCAGCGCATCTACGCCCGCATCGTAAAGCTGATAAACAATCTCGCGCGCACCTGCTAACTCATTGTCATGGAAAATGGTATTAAGCGTCACGAACACTTCAGCGTTAAACCGATGTGCGTGTGTGACCAATCTTGCGATATCTTCTACTGTATTAGGCGCTTTGGCACGTGCGCCATAGGCTGGGCCGCCAATATAGACAGCATCCGCGCCATGATTAATGGCTTCAATGCCGAAGTCAGCATTTTTAGCTGGGGCAAGCAATTCAAGATGGCGGCGAGAAGTTTTCATGTAATAAGCGATAGAAACAATGCTCGCACTATAGCATTTATCGGGTTTAGCTTCAGCTATGTGATTTTCAAAAGTAGCTGTATAAACGTAGGCTAAAATAATAGTTTTAATAGGAAAAATTTAATGTAGGCACTATAATATGCCAATGATAAATTTGAGAAAAATCTCATTAGCCGCAACATTCTGCTTATTCCTGGGCGGGGCCAATAACGCCTTGGCATTTGATTTACCATTCCTCTCACAAACGAGTGATGAGGCTTCAACCACTCCAAAAACTGCCCCAGAAAATGAGTCCAGCAGCTCATGGGCGAGCACTGCGCAAGAAATTATTTTGCGAGCACTTAGCCAAACTGGGGTGAAGTACAAATACGGTGGTATTAACCCTGATTCTGGTTTTGATTGCAGTGGTTTTGTGCGCTATGTGTTTCAAGAAGCCGCTAATTTAACCTTGCCACATGGCGCAAGTGCCATGAGCCAAGTTGGTAAAAAAGTCAGCGAGACAGAATTACAACCAGGCGACTTGGTATTTTTTAACACCATGAAATCTGTGTATTCCCATGTGGGTATTTATGTGGGCAATAATCGCTTCATTCACGCACCAAGTGCAGGCAGTAGCATAAGCGTTGCAGATATGAATGATAGCTACTGGTCAAAAAGATTTACTGGTGCCCGCCGTGTTGATGCGAAAGAGCTTGCAAACACGGACATTGCAAACCTGCCTAACAAATCACCAACCAAATAAATTATTCTGGTTTACGGTCGCTATGTCCCAGTGGTCTTTCAGGATCAATCACATCACGAACCAATTGTTTAAGCTCTTTAGACTCAGGGAAGCGCCCTACTTCTTTCCGAGAAAAAATCACAGCACCATTTAGGCGCACTTCAAAAATACCGCCAGTACCAGGAACTAGCGCAAGACTTGTGATGTCTGTGTTGAAGGTGGTTAAAAGCTCTTGTGCCATCCATGTGGCACGTAATAACCAATGACATTGGGTGCAATATTCGATTTCAAGCTTATTAATGTGTGCGCTCATGTGACCTTTATGGACTAGAAAGTAACTGAAGATATGTTATTTCAATTGGTTTAAACAGCGCAACACGATATTATCTTAACCATCATTTTTAATTTCCCTTTAGGGAATGAGCCATTTAAAAGTCAGTGAAGGAATTTTTATTTCATGCGTACAAAATTTGAAAAAATCAGCTTAGTTGTCATTGGTGCCGTTTTAGGCGTGACACTTAGCCTTAACTATCCAGCGGTAGCGGAAAAAGAAGCCAAGCCACAATTGCCGCTAGATGAATTACGCACCTTTGCTGAAGTTTACGGCAAAATTAAAAGTGATTATGTTGAGACAGTTGAAGACAAGAAACTGATTAACGAAGCCATCAATGGTATGTTAACAGGCTTAGACCCACACTCATCATTTTTGGATGTGGAAGGCTTCAAAGACCTTCAAGCAGGCACACAGGGCGAGTTTGGCGGGCTTGGGATTGAAGTTGGCATGGAAGATGGCTTAGTCAAAGTCATCTCTCCTATTGAAGACTCACCTGCATTCAAAGCTGGTGTTAAAACTGGCGACCTCATTATGCAATTGGATGACAAGTTAGTTAAAGGCATGACACTCAATGATGCAGTAAAAATCATGCGCGGCAAACCAAACACCTCAATCAAACTCACTATTTTGCGTAAAGGCGAAAACAAACCGCTTTACATCACTTTGGTTCGTGCGATTATCAAAACACAAAGTGTTAAATACAAATTACCTGAGCCAGGCTATGCATACTTACGTGTAACGCAATTCCAAGAACACTCAGCTGAAGATTTAGCAAAAGCGATTAAAGCACTTCGCGAGCAAAATAAAGGCCCATTGAAAGGCTTAGTATTGGATTTACGTAACAATCCAGGCGGCTTAATTACTGCAGCTGTAGGCATTACTTCAGCGTTTGTTCCTAAAGACGCGCTTGTTGTTTACACAGAGGGTCGAACAGAAGACGCAAAAATGCGCTTAACTGCAAACGCTTCTAACTACGCTCGTGGTGGTGAAGCTGGTGACTTCTTAAAAGACTTGCCTGCCGATATTAAGACAGTGCCAATGGTGGTGTTGATTAACGGCGGTTCAGCTTCTGCCTCAGAAATTGTTTCTGGCGCATTGCAAGACCACAAACGTGCAGTGATTATGGGTACGCAAAGCTTTGGTAAAGGGTCTGTGCAAACTATCTTACCGATGAATAACGGCACAGCAATTAAACTCACCACAGCGCGTTACTTTACCCCTAACGGTCGCTCTATCCAGGCGAAAGGCATTGTGCCTGACATCGTTGTAGAAGATGCTACAGTGAACACGGCTGAGCAAGGCATGAACTTGCGTGAGGCTGACTTAAGCAATCACTTGTCTAATCCTAAAGAAGCCGAAGCGCCAGCGAAAGAAGCGCCGAAACCGCCTACGGTGAAAAAAGACGACAAACAATCGACAGACAAAACGCCTATGGAAGCTGGTACAAAAACCGACTACCAATTTATGCAAGCAGTTAACTTGCTTAAAGGCATCGACATCTTGGCGCCAAGCAAGAAGTAATCAATATTAATGAGGGTAAGACTAACTTACCCTCATTAATAGCAGTATCAAAACGCTGTAACTATTAAAAAAACTGGTGTGAATATATGCTTGATCGACTCATTATCGAATTCGACAAAGGCCTTAAAACCTTAGCGGCTAATGCCCATAGTGTTCGCCCGCATCCAGACCAAAACATTCAACAAACTGCCGAATTAAGCGCAGATGAAAAACGTCATGCCGCTGCTTTAATGCGTATTAACCATTGCGGTGAAGTATGTGCCCAAGCGCTTTATAACGGCCAAGCACTGACGGCTAAAAACCCGCAGACCGTGCGTGCTTTAGAGCAAGCATCAAAAGAAGAAACGGAACATTTGGCTTGGTGCGAAAGACGTATCCATGAGCTTGGTGGACGCACTAGCTTGTTTAACCCAATTTGGTACGCAAGCTCATTTACATTAGGTGCCGTCGCTGGCGCTTTAGGCGACAAATGGAATCTAGGCTTTTTAGCTGAAACAGAACGCCAAGTGGGCGCCCATCTCAATCGCCATTTAGATGAGTTACCAGCAGCAGACGATAAAAGTCGTGCCATCTTAGAACAAATGAAAACCGACGAAGCAGAACATGCGGCCACAGCCATTCATTTAGGCGGTGCAGATTTACCAAGCCCAGTAAAAGCCGCCATGCAAGGCTTGTCTAAAGTAATGACTTCAACCACTTACCATTTATAAATCACTCACAAAAACAGAAAGTGCAAATAAAGACACATGAAGAAATTTAGCGAAATTTTAGCCACGTTAGAAAACAGTGAACATATTCAAAAAATCGAATTGGCTAAAGCTGATGGGTCAAATGCAGGCGTGATTGAAAACAAACCGGGCAGCCAAGGCTCGGTAAAGGTGTATCACCATTTATTCAAAAAATGGGGCAGCATTAATAAAGATGCGGCAAAAGATGGGCTAAAAATTTATGCAGAACACACGCTAGATGCGGAAGAAAATCCAGGCAAGCACCCAAATATCGACCGACTATTTGAAGTGATTGAAACAGGCGACGTGCTGTCTGTTTCAATCATCGAAGCAACAAACTAAAAACTATTCAGCCTCTTTAATCTCAAAGCTGTGGCTCATTTCCGCAGCTTTTCCAAGCATAATTGAGGCTGAACAATACTTCTCGGCAGACAGATTCACTGCACGCTCGACCTGCACAGGATTAAGATTCTTACCTGTCACAACAAAGTGTGCGTGAATTTTAGTAAACACTTTGGGAATTTCATCCGCACGTTCAGCTGTAATTTCAGCAACGCAATTAGTAATAGGTTGACGTGATTTTTTAAGAATCGTCACCACATCGATAGAAGAGCAACCGCCCATCCCAACGAGCAACATTTCCATTGGACGCATCCCTAGATTGCGACCGCCTATCTCTGGTGAGCCATCCATAATGACGGCATGACTACTTTCCGTCTCGCCCATAAAACAGACGTCTTCAACCCATTTCACTCTTACTTTCATTGCACTGCCTTTGCCAAAAATTTAATAAGTGATTTCTATTTAATGCCAAGCAATTCAACATCAAAAATCAGAGTCGCATTAGGTGGAATCACACCGCCTGCACCGTGAGCGCCATAACCCATGTCTGGTGGGATAATTAAAGTACGTTTACCGCCCACTTTCATCCCAGCAAAGCCCTCATCCCAACCTTGAATCACTTGACCACCACCTAAGAAAAACACAAAAGGCTCATGACGGTCGAGCGAACTATCAAATTTAGTTCCCTTACCATCTGCTTTACTTGGGTCGTACAACCAACCTGTGTAATGCACGGTCACATTAAACCCCGCTTCGGCTTCGCGGCCTTCACCAAGCACTGTGTCTTTTTTGATGAGTTCTGTTACGTTTTGTGTCATTGCAGTTTCCTTAGTGGATGTTTTTGAATCGGCCTTACAGCCAGTCATTGCGAGCATGGCAATCATCAAAGCGCTTGCCATTAACATACTTTTTTTCATGCTGTGCTCCAAAATAAAAATCTTAAATATCATACCCGACTTGCGAGGTGCTTCTCAACGAAAGCAGGATTTATTCTTGTTGGTATATCCAGTTTAACAAAGCATCTTGAGCTGGCTTAGTGGCGTCAGCCTTTAGTCCATTCGCCATAAACACCACCGACCAATAGCGGCCTTTGGCGTCCAATACATATCCAGCAATACTGCGGACATTTTCAAGCGAGCCGGTTTTAAGATGCGCGCGGCCATATAGCCCACCATCTTTACGCTTACTTAATGAACCATCCACCCCATAGATGGGCAATGAAGCAGTAAGTTCAGCCATCACAGGGCTATGAAAAGCATCGCACAATAAGGCACCTAAATGGGATGCGCTAATTCGCTCTTGCCGTGAAAGTCCTGCGCCGTTTTCTAATACCAACTCACTAAAATTAAAGCCTTTGCCTTGCAACCAAGTTTTCAGCACTTGCTCGCTTTGAAGGGTTGAGGCAACTTGGTTTGCATCATTCACACGACTCAAACTTAAATACAAAGCACGGGCCATCACATTGTTACTAGTTTTGTTCATCTCTCTTAGCATCTCAGCTAAGGTTGGCGAATGATGCTCAGTCAGTAAAACAGCATTTTCTGGCACACCAACCAAACGAATTTCGGTTTTATCCAGCTGCGTCCAACGACCGCCCGCTTGCTCCCAAGCGCTGTAAAACAGACCCCCAACATATTCGGCACCTTGCCAATTCACGTCGAAATACTTATCGCCACAACTCACAGGATATTCACCACGCACGCTCAGCACTCGGCCTTCGCGCTTGATTTGCAGACTATTTTTCCAATCGCCACAATCGCCGGGAATTGGCTTAATATCAAAGCGCTTAATCAGCGATTTCCAATTTGGATAAACCACGACCATCACTTTCTCGTTGGTCGGAATCAACTGTAAACGAATGGCTTGCTGGTTCACCATTAAAGCTTCGGCAGGCGCGTTGTAAGCACGATAAGGCTTGCCATCAAACGCGCCTGCATCAAAATTTTGCGGTGCATAAGCGCTATTATCCAAAAGGATTTCACAGCAAATTTCATTCAGATTAAATTTTTGTTGTAGCTCGCTCGCCACTTCAACCAAATGCGAAGTGTTTAAGGCAGGATCACCTGAACCTTTAACCCAAATCCCGCCTTGTAGCTTGCCTTGTTCCGGCAAATTTAATCCATAAAACTGGGTTTTCCAGCGATACGATGGGCCAAGCAAATCAAGTGCAGAATAGCTGGTAACAAGCTTCATCACTGATGCTGGATTGCGCGGCACATCAGATTGATAGCTCAATAATGCTTGTGGTGCATCGACACGCTGAACATGAATGCTGACATTTTCTAGCGGCACATTTTCAGCCTGAAGTGCTTGAATAACAGGCCCAGGCAATTGCACATTTTGCGCAAAAACAAGCTCACAAAAAATCGCCAATACAACGGCAAGAATTAAGCGCATGCCAACACCACTTGTTTGGTTGTTTTCAGCATAAAATCGATTTCTTTTTGGCTAATAATATATGGCGGCATCCAATAAACGGTATTGCCAATTGGCCTAAGCAACAAGCCTTCAGTCAATGCCTGCTGATAAAAATGCTGTTGGAATTTCGGATTTGTTGTTTGTGTATCAAACGCCCAAATCATGCCTTGATTTCGAACATTGGCAATTGGCAAATCATTCCATGTGCTGATTTGGGAATTGATATAAACCTTTTTTTCTTGATTGTTAGCAAGCACTTCGTCCTGTTCAAAAATTGCCAACGTTGCTAAAGCAGCACTGCATGCCAAAGCATTACCTGTATAACTATGCGAATGTAAAAAACCTCGTGCGACACTATCATCGTAAAAAGCTTGGTAAATCTCATCGGATGTGAGAGTGACTGACAATGGCAAATAGCCGCCCGTGATGCCTTTTGAGAGACAAATAAAATCTGGCGTTATATTAGCCTGCTCACACGCAAACATCGTCCCTGTACGCCCAAAACCAACGGCAATTTCATCAGCAATTAAATGGACTTGATATTGCGTGCAGATCTCTCGTGCACGTTTTAGATAAATTGGGTGATACATCCCCATGCCAGCAGCGCACTGAATAAGCGGCTCAATAATAAAAGCAGCAATATCAGCATGATGTTGTATTAAGTAAGCTTCTAAAGCATTAGCGCACCGACTCGCGTAATCTTCCGCGCTTTCACCAGCCTCAGCCAAACGCGCATCCGGCGATGGCATTTGCGCACTTTGGCGTAACAAAGGCGCATAGGTATCTTTGAAAATAGGAACATCAGTCACCGACAAAGCACCGATGGTTTCACCGTGATAACTATTTTGCAGACTTAAAAACTGATTCTTTTTTGGCTGGCCAACGTTGCGCCAATAATGAAAACTCATCTTAAGCGCAATTTCAGTGGAGGAAGCACCATCCGAGGCATAAAAGCAATGTCCTAAGCCCGTTAACGACCCTAACTTTTCAGACAATTGCACGACAGGCTCATGCGTGAAGCCTGCCAACATCACATGCTCTAACGTATTTAACTGCTTAACAATCGCAGCTTTGATGCGGGGCTCGTTATGCCCAAACAAATTCACCCACCAAGAACTCACACCATCCAAATAACGCTTACCCTCAAAGTCTTCTAGCCAAACACCTTCTCCGCTTGCAATGGGCAATAGCGGTAAAGTTTCGTGCGCCTTCATCTGTGTGCATGGATGCCACACGGACTTTAAGCTACGACTGAGCAAATCTTTATTTTTCACTAATGTAATACCTGTGATGCAGTCACTGCTGGCGCAATAAACTGACTACTTTGCACGCCAATATCCCATACGGCCTCTTTGCTGGCCAATTGCAACATATTGCCAAAGGCAATCTTGAGTTCGGCATTAAAAGCAATTTGCGCATTAATACCATCCTTAGCACTAAACTCAAGTACAAACTGTGTCGTGTTATCGGTCAACACCTTGCAAGCAATTGCTAGCATAGGTGTCGCTAATCTAGCGGTTCGATTGGACTGATATTGGGTGCTGAAGTCTAAATTTTCGTTCGAAGTTTTCATTAAGGCTTCAGGCGTAATCGTCGAGGCTGACATGAGCTTCGTGCCAACTGCATCCAAGCCTCCCTGTGCATTCATGACAAGCACTTGCATAGATGAATCAACTTCCACCTGGCTGCCTTGCAGCCATGCAGAAATAGACTTAGCGATGCGACGTGTAATCCAAATCGCTAGCTCGGTATTGTCGGACAAACCCACTTTAAACAACATGCGGTCTTGCTCAATATCGAACGCTAAGTTTAGTTGTTCAATCACTGCTGGCTTTTCGCCTGTTTGCCCGACAATCTCAGTCACTATATATCCTTAAAAACAACCAACCCTTGATGCGCTTATTATCGCTGATTGCGTAAAAATTGCTGATAGATTTTATTTCGCAATTTTAAAAAAAATTCATTCCCACTCTTGAAATGCCAAACCATAGCCCCAAAGTATTAGCAGTCGACGGACAGGAGTGCTAAAATGCACCCCAAGATTTTTGTTATTTGTTTTTTTATTCAATTATTAAGGAGTTCATTTATGAAAATTCGTCCCTTACACGATCGCGTGATTGTTAAGCGTTTAGAAGAAGTGCGCACAACGGCATCTGGCATCGTTATTCCAGACACAGCGACTGAAAAACCAGACCAAGGCGAAGTGATCGCAGTAGGCCCGGGTAAAAAAGACGACAACGGCAAAGTGATTACACTTGACGTTAAAGTAGGTGACAAAGTGTTGTTCGGCAAATATGCCGGCCAAACCGTCAAAATCGACGGCAATGAATTCTTGGTGATGACTGAGTCAGACCTAATGGGTGTAATCGAGGCTTAATGGCTTCAACCCTTGTTTTGTATCAAAGAATTTTTAGTAATTAAAGTAAGTAATTTAGGAGATTTAAGATGGCTGCTAAAGATGTAAGATTTGGTGATGACGTTCGCCAAAAAATGGTTAACGGTGTAAATATTCTAGCTAACGCAGTGCGCGTAACTTTAGGCCCTAAAGGCCGTAACGTAGTTTTGGAGCGTTCATATGGCTCTCCAACCATCACTAAAGATGGTGTGTCTGTTGCTAAAGAAATCGAACTGAAAGACAAGTTCGAAAACATGGGCGCACAATTAGTTAAAGAAGTTGCAAGCAAAACTAACGACATCGCTGGTGACGGCACAACAACTGCAACAGTATTAGCACAAGCAATCATCCGCGAAGGCATGAAATCTGTTGCTGCTGGCATGAACCCAATGGACTTGAAACGTGGTATTGATAAAGCAGTTGAAGCTGCTGTTGCTGACTTAAAATCACAATCAAAACCATGTACAACCAGCAAAGAAATTGCTCAAGTTGGTGCTATCTCAGCTAACTCAGATGCTTCAGTTGGCCAAATTATTGCTGACGCAATGGACAAAGTGGGCAAAGAAGGCGTGATTACTGTTGAAGACGGTTCAGGCTTACAAAACGAATTAGACGTGGTTGAGGGTATGCAATTCGACCGTGGTTACTTATCACCATACTTCATCAACAACCAAGAGCGTCAAATCGCATTGATGGACAACCCATTCGTGCTTTTATACGACAAAAAAATCTCAAACATCCGTGATTTACTGCCAGCACTTGAACAAGTCGCTAAAGCAGGTCGCCCATTATTGATTATTGCTGAAGACATCGACGGCGAAGCATTAGCAACATTGGTGGTGAACAACATTCGCGGCATCTTAAAAACATGTGCAGTGAAAGCACCTGGTTTCGGTGACCGTCGCAAAGCCATGTTGGAAGATATCGCAATCTTGACTGGCGGTACTGTGATTGCTGAAGAGTTAGGTTTGAAACTTGAAAACATCAAGCTAGAAGACCTAGGTCAAGCTAAACGTATCGAAGTAGGTAAAGAAAACACTATCATCATTGATGGTGCTGGCAACGAAGACAACATCAAAGCACGTATCGACCAAGTGAAGAAACAAGCTGAAGATGCAACAAGCGACTATGACCGTGAGAAATTGCAAGAACGCGTCGCAAAACTTGCTGGTGGCGTTGCTGTGATTAAAGTTGGCGCGACCACTGAAATCGAAATGAAAGAAAAGAAAGCACGTGTTGAAGATGCATTACACGCAACACGCGCAGCGGTTGAAGAAGGTATTGTTGCTGGTGGTGGGGTAGCGTTGATTCGCGCTCGTGACGCAATTGCTAAAGTAAAAGGCGATAACCACGACCAAGACGCTGGCGTGAAGATTGTATTGCGCGCTGTTGAAGAGCCACTACGTCAAATCGTTCAAAACGCTGGCTGTGAGCCATCAGTCGTTGTAAATAACGTAGCTGCTGGCAAAGGCAACTATGGCTACAACGCTGCTAACGAAACATACGGCGACATGGTTGAAATGGGCGTATTAGATCCAACTAAAGTAACGCGTTCTGCATTGCAAAACGCAGCTTCAGTGGCTGGCTTAATGCTTACAACAGATTGCATGATTGCTGAACTACCTAAAGAAGATGCTCCAGCAATGGGTGGCGGTGATATGGGCGGTATGGGTGGCATGGGCGGCATGATGTAATCCTTGCTAATCCATTAGCCAAAAGCTGTAAATCAAGAAGCCCCGCAAGGGGCTTTTTGTTTATGTATCAAAGACAAAAAAAACCCCAACCAAGGGGATCGGCTGGGGCAAAATGCCTAGGTTAGGCTCCACGCTCAGGGAGGAAAGCGTGGGACAGCGACTTGATTACTCACTGAACAATCAACATCACCATCGTGCTAATAGAGACCAGCAATACTTGAGTAAAGTTCCAGACTATTTAATCTCGTTTAAGTTGTTCTCGAAGTAGCAATGACCTGCGATAATCTTAATATGACAACATCAAACGCATCTCAAGACTCACTCCTTAGCGGGCTCAACGATAAGCAATTAGAAGCGGTGACTTTACCACACCAATCTGCACTGATTTTAGCAGGTGCAGGGAGTGGTAAAACACGTGTACTCACCACTCGGATTGCTTGGCTCATTCAAACAGGTCAAGTTTCCCCTACTGGTTTATTGGCAGTAACGTTTACCAATAAAGCGGCTAAAGAGATGCTCACACGACTTACCGCGATGTTGCCTATTAATACTCGCGGTATGTGGGTTGGCACTTTCCACGGTCTATGCAATCGCTTACTAAGGGCGCACCACCGTGAAGCTTTGTTACCTGCTACTTTCCAGATTCTAGATTCTGCCGATCAGCTTTCAGCGATTAAACGCCTGATGAAGGTGATGAATGTGGATGATGAAAAGTTTCCACCTAAACAGGTGATGGGCTACATCAACAGCTGTAAAGAAGAAGGCCTGCGAGCACAAAGCGTGGATGCTTACGATCCGCATTCACAAAGGATGCGTGAGATTTTTGAGGAATACGACAAGCAGTGTCAAAAAGAAGGTGTGGTAGATTTTGCGGAGTTGTTATTACGTTGTTATGAGCTTTTAAGCCGTGATACCAATATTCGCCAGCATTACCAAGAGCGCTTTAAATACATCTTAGTCGATGAGTTTCAAGACACCAACAAACTGCAATATATGTGGCTCAAGCTATTTGCTGGCATGGGCAGTGAGGAGCCAAACAACTGCATTTTTGCAGTGGGCGATGATGATCAATCCATCTACGCTTTCCGAGGTGCACGCGTGGGCAATATGCGTGATTTCGAAGTGGACTTTAAGGTACAAAACATCGTCAAACTTGAAGAGAACTACCGCTCTCACAGCAATATTTTGGATGCGGCCAATGCGATTATCAGCAACAACAAAAACCGTTTAGGTAAGAATTTATGGACGTCCGCTGGCGCTGGCGAACCAGTGAGGGTTTACCAAGCTTACAACGACATTGATGAAGCGAGCTTTATTGTTGATGAAGTCAAAATGCTACACAACGATGGCTGGGCGCTGAATGATATCGCCCTGCTCTACCGATCCAATGCGCAATCTCGCATCATTGAACATGCTTTATTCTCAAACAGTATTCCATACCGTGTATATGGGGGCCTGCGCTTTTTTGAACGAGCCGAAATCAAACACGCAATGGCGTATTTACGCCTAATTAACAATCCAGAAGATGATGTCGCTTTATTACGCGTGATTAATTTCCCAACTCGCGGCATTGGTACTCGCAGCTTGGAACAACTTCAAGAGTCCGCCCGTGCGCAAGATTGCAGCCTATGGCAAGCAGCCATCAATAAAGTTGGCAATGGCCGACCAGGTAAAGGCCTAGAGGGCTTTGTCGCCCTAATTAAGCAAATGCAAGACGATGCAAAAGGCTTAACACTCACTGAAATGACTGAGGTCGCCACCACGATGTCGGGACTCAAGAATTTCTATCAGCTAGAAAAAGAAGGCGAAGATCGTATCGCTAACTTGGACGAACTCATTAATGCCGCTGTTAGTTTTATGAACAACAATAGTGATGCGTTAGAAGATAACAGCAATGGCCTGACCGAGTTCTTAACACATGCAAGCCTCGAAGCAGGCGAACACCAAGCCGACGTCGGTGCAGATGCACTTCAACTGATGACCGTCCATGCTGCCAAAGGCTTGGAATTTAAAGCAGTTTTTATCAGCGGACTGGAAGAAGGTTTATGTCCCCATGAAAACAGTTTGTACGAGAATAACGGCCTGGAGGAAGAGCGTCGTTTGATGTATGTGGCGGTGACTCGCGCACGACAACGCCTCTATCTAAGCCATGCACAAAGTCGCATGCTACATGGACAAATTCGCTACGGCATTGCATCTCGCTTTTTAGATGAGATTCCTGATGCATTATTAAAACGCTTAAATAGTAAACAAGCGCCTAAGCCAAGCATGGCTAGTCACTATGACAATAACTATCAAAGTACCCCATCAGCAAGTAGTAGCGAACAAAAATCTGCCATGCCTTGGAAGATAGGCCAAGCTGTTTCACATGCCAAGTTTGGTCAAGGGGTTGTGGTGAGTTATGAAGGTAATGCTAGCGACATGCGCATCCAAATTAACTTTGGGCGCGAGGGGCTTAAATGGCTGGCGATGGAATATGCAAAACTAGAGAAAGCCTAGAGAAAACTAAGCTGCTCTAGTTTGGCATGAAAGCTTTAAAATTAATGCTTAGCTAACGAAATCTTCGCCTTTTTTGTAATACATAGACAAGAAGCTGAAATATTGGATTGAAAACAAGAACGCTGTTGCCATGAGTGATACAAACATAATGAGCAACATACCCAAGAATGCCGCAAGCCCTTTTGCAAATATCGCAATCAGACCAATCACTAAACCTAGCACCAACATCACACCAACAACAGCCAGGGTCAACGTGACCCAAGCAGTAATTAAAGCGGTAATGTTATGCAAAGCCGCCCAAACGCTGTGACCAATTGACTTAAAAACAGAATATTGATGATATGAAATCAACAATGGAGAATACCAAGTAGCTAACAACAGCGGGACTTGCAACACCAACAATTTAAGCATCAACCACCAAAAACCAATCGGCATCACTTCTTTATCCATTTGCTGGATATCTAGGGATTGAATATCAGTCTCAGTCAAACCAATCATAATCAAACGATATATAAAAAAAGCCACCCCTAAAAACACCAACTGTTTAACGTGAGGTTTAACTCTGTGGAGGACTTCGCTTACTGGTGTTATTCTCTCAGCGTGGGTTTCACGGCAAACACCAATGACCAACGAAGTAAAAATTGGCCAGCTAAAAGTGAGCGCCAAGCCCAGGAGCCCAACAAAAAATAAAATGATAATGGAGCCGTGTGCTTGATTAATCTGCTCGATAATTCCAAGCAATAAAATAGGGAGGAATTGGAAAAAAACAAGGTACAAAGAGGACAAGGCCATCCATTTAGCAGGATGTTGTTTAAACAACTCCAAACTATCGGCTACCCAACTAAAACCAAGCTTTACTTTTGATCTAAACGTCATAATTTTCCCAATTTTAAATCCATCAAATCCACATAGCTGAGATTTCAGCCTGATGTGTGATACTCCATTGTAATATTTTCTGGAAATGCTGCGGGTCTTTCGCATGCGTCAATTCACCCGCTTGCGGATAATGTTTATCCTTTAAGCGCGACAACCAGAATCTCAACGCGGCAACCGACAACATACTTGGCCAGGCAGCGTGCTCTGCTTCTGTAAAAGGCCTTACCAAATGATAAGCCTTGAGCAATGCACCAACACGCTGGTCATCCAAAGATCCATCAGCATTCACACACCAATCATTCACAGCAATCGCAACATCGTATAAATATGCGCCACGACAAGCATAATAAAAATCAATCACGCCGCCAATTTTATCGCCATCAAACAACACATTATCTCGGAACAAATCCGCGTGAATAACCCCCTGCGGCAATGCGTGAATATCCAAATCAGCTTGGCGTTGCATGGTCTGCATCAACATTGCCTGATCGTCCGCATTCAATAATTCGAACACACTTTTAGCGGTAGCTTCACGCCATAACACATCACGTGAATCATGAGTGCTCCCTGTGAAGCTAGCACCAGCCATATGCATATTAGCGAGAACACGGCCAAGTTCAGCACATTGTGTGACTGATGGCTCACTGATATCACGACCGCGCAAACGAGTCACTAAAGCGGCTGGTTTACCATTCAAATCATCTAATAACACACCATCCGAACGCATTACTGGATGTGGGCATGGCACGCCACGCTCGGCCAAGTGCTTCATCAAATTCAAAAAATATGGAAGTTCTTCGGCACTATGCTCTTCAAACAGCGTGAGCACATAGCGACCTGTTGTCGTGGTTACAAAATAATTGGTATTAGAAATGCCTGAGGCAATGCCTTGTAGCTCAAGTAATTGACCTAATGGGTAAGCACTGAGCCAAGGGGTTAATTCATCAACAGAGACGGTGGTAAATACGGACATAACAGCTTTGCGTTAAATGCTTTAAATTAAACAGGTGCATTTGTTGATATAAAACGCACCATGTCGCATGAAATTAGAATCTAAAAATCACCCATTTAGGAATCACTAAAGGTGCTGCAGGGCCATCATATCTTGACCAACCGCCCTCTTGATCTTGTTTCATCAAGTAATATGGCTTGCCATTCGCTGGGGTGACTTTTTGCATATAGAGTTCACCATGTACTCGGTATTCTTCAACCGTGGTTTCACCTTTTTTAACAATTGTAACTTCGGGCTCATCATTTGGATTTGCCTCAATCACACCTGGTGGCGGCAATGCTTCAGGCAATGGCTCTACATCAGCAGGCACTGGCTTTTTATCCGCCGCTTGGGCAGTGAAGCTAGCAATTGGCAACGCCAACAAGACAAGCAAAAACAAATGATGAAGACGCATATTATTCCCGCGTTTAATGATTAAAAATTCAGACAATTTCATTCTATCAAAAACCCGTGCTTGTCGGTAAAGCGTTTTAACACTACAAGTAAAGCTGTGTCTTGCGTTCTGCGGCAGAAAGTTCAAAGCCACGCGTTTCATAATGCTTAAATATGGCCGCAACTACTTCATGCGGATCATCAATCAATTGAATCAGGTCCATGTCTTCAACTTCAATCATCCCTTCTGTGATTAAAGTCTGACGGAACCAATCGACCAACCCACCCCAGAATTTTGAGCCCACGAGAATAATTGGAATGCGGCGAGATTTACCGGTCTGCACTAAGGTCATTGCTTCCAAAAGTTCGTCGAGCGTGCCAAAACCACCCGGCATGACCACATAAGCCGATGCGTACTTCACAAACATCACTTTACGCATAAAGAAATGTTTAAAATCCAAAGAGATTTCTTGGTAAGGATTTGTCGTTTGCTCGTGAGGCAACTTAATATTTAGCCCAACACTAGGCGAGAGCCCAGGGTAAGCACCTTTATTGGCTGCTTCCATAATGCCAGGACCGCCCCCTGAAATTACGCTAAACCCCGCATCAGAAACCAAGCGTGCAATTTCTTCGGCAAGCTTGTAATAAGGATGTTCTGGCTTGGTACGCGCGCTACCAAAAATAGAAACAGCCGGTGTGATTTCTTTCAGGCTTTCCGTAGCATCGACGAATTCTGCCATAATCTCGAATGCGTGCCATGATTCATGCGCCGTTTGATTATTTCCCTGAAAATCAGGATCAGCGATTTTTGGTACTTTTTTTGCAACAGACATAATGTAGACCCAAATATGAAAACATTGTTGTTAGTGGATGGTTCATCCTACCTTTATCGTGCGTTTCACGCCATGCCAGATTTACGAAACCGGCAGAACGAACCCACGGGCGCGATTCAAGGCGTACTCAATATGTTAAGGCGCTTGCACAAAGAATACCCAGCTGATTATAGCGCGTGTATTTTTGATGCAAAAGGTAAAACCTTCCGTGACGATATTTACCCTGAATACAAAGCCAATCGGGCTTCTATGCCTGATGACTTACGCGCTCAAGTTGCGCCGCTTCATGAAGCGATTAAAGCCATGGGATGGCCGCTGATTGTGGAAGAAGGCGTTGAGGCTGATGACGTCATCGGCGCACTTGCCAAACAGGCTGAACGTGAGGGCGTTCGCGTGATTATTTCGACTGGAGACAAGGACATTGCTCAGTTGGTGAATGATCATGTCACCATTGTGAACACCATGAGCAATGAAGTGCTCGACATTGCAGGCGTCACCAACAAATTTGGCCTCCCCCCCGAACGTATTGTGGATTACTTGATTTTAATTGGCGACACTTCAGACAATGTACCCGGCGTTGAAAAAGTGGGGCCTAAAACTGCTGTTAAATGGCTTACACAATACGGCACGCTAGAAAATATTATTGCTAACGCAGACAACATTACAGGTGTAGTTGGCGAGAATTTACGCAAAGCGCTTCCGTGGCTACCAACAGCGCGGGAGTTGATTACTATTCGATGTGATGTTGGCATTCAAGAGTCCTTAAGCGACCTCGCTCCACGGGCGATGGACAAAAACAAACTCGCTGAGTTATTCGAACGCTTTGATTTTAAGTCTTGGCGGCGCGAATTAGATAGCATGGGTGGTGAACCGATTAGCACGACATCCCTTATCATGCCGACGAGTAGCGATGATTCATTCGCGCCTACTAGCGAGTCAATCACAGCAACACCAACAGAAACAGTTATTGACTTCACCCCGGTGACATCACGCAACTATGCCACGATACTAAATGAATCTGATTTAGACCTTTGGCTGAATAAAATTAGCCAAGCACCCTTGGTTTGTTTTGATACCGAAACCACCTCGCTAGACCCAATGAATGCAAAAATTGTTGGCATGTCCTTTAGCATTGAAGCTGGTTCAGGTGCTTACTTGCCACTGACGCACGATTATTTTGACGCGCCAGAACAACTTAATTTTGCTGCTACCTTAGCAAGAGTTAAGCCCATCTTAGAAAACCCAGCCATTCAAAAAGTTGGGCAAAACCTAAAATATGACCAGCATGTATTAGCCAATCATGATATTCAATTAAAAGGGATTGCACATGACACTTTGTTGCAATCTTATGTATTTGAGTCACATAAAACGCACAATATGGATGACCTCGCCATGCGTCATCTTGGCATCAAAACCATTAGTTTTGATGAGGTTGCAGGCAAAGGCGCAAAGCAAGTTGGCTTTAATCAAGTGACCGTAGAGGTCGCAGCAGAGTACGCGGCTGAAGATGCAGATATTACATTGCAACTGCACCAAGCGATGTATCCAGTCGTGCAGGCTGACGATAAGCTCAGCTTCATTTACAACGAAATTGAAATGCCATCACGCGAAGTGCTATTTACCATAGAACGAAATGGCGTTCTGATAGACCAAGGCATGCTGAACCGTCAAAGCAACGAAATTGGTATGAAGCTAATGGACTTAGAAAAACAAGCATTTGAACTTGCTGGGCAACCTTTTAACTTAGGCTCACCGAAGCAATTACAAGAAATTTTGTTCGGCAAACTGGGTATAAAACCAACAAAAAAAACACCCTCTGGCGCACCGTCAACCGATGAAGATGTATTGCAAGAATTAGCTCTCGATTACCCACTACCCAAGGTGTTGCTAGAATATCGAGGTTTGGCAAAATTAAAATCGACGTACACCGACAAATTGCCAAAGATGATTAACACGCAAACAGGTCGTGTACATACGAATTACAACCAAGCCGTCGCCATAACTGGCCGTCTAGCAAGTTCAGATCCGAACTTACAAAACATCCCAGTTCGCACGGCAGAAGGTCGCCGTATTCGCGAAGCCTTTGTCGCTCCAGCTGGCAGCGTGATTGTTTCTGCAGACTATTCACAGATTGAGCTACGCATCATGGCGCATCTCTCACAAGATGAAGGCATGCTTAGTGCGTTTGCTAATAACGAAGATATTCACCGCGCCACCGCCGCTGAGATTTTTGGTTGTGATCGCGAAGCCGTGACCAACGAACAACGTCGCTATGCGAAAGTCATTAATTTTGGTTTGATTTACGGCATGAGCGCATTTGGTTTAGCGCAAAATCTCAACATTGACCGTAGTGCCGCTCAAAGCTATATCGAGCGATATTTTGCTCGCTATCCAGGCGTAAGAGCTTACATGCAAGACACCCGCGAAGTCGCGAAACAAAAGGGCTATGTAGAAACCTATTTTGGCAGACGCTTATGGGTGCCGGAAATCAATAGCAGTAACGGCATGAGGCGCGCAGGCGCTGAACGTGCCGCCATCAATGCGCCTATGCAAGGCACTGCAGCTGACCTCATTAAACTTGCGATGATTGCCGTACAAAATTGGATTGCTGCACAACAGCTCAATACAAAACTCATCATGCAAGTGCACGATGAATTGGTATTGGAAGTGCCGGATGCTGAACTTGATTTAGTCCAAACAATGTTGCCGCAACTCATGCAAAATGTTGCAAAACTTGATGTCCCTTTGCTTGCCGAAGTTGGCGTGGGTAGCAATTGGGAAGCGGCACATTAATGATGGCTAAAAACATTCCAAACATTGGCATTTACGTGATTGGCGATGAGATTCTCTCAGGTAAACGCCAAGATGCACACTTAAGCAAAGCAATTGAAATATTAAAAGCACGAGGCTTGCAATTGAGCTGGGCAGAATACCTTGGTGATGTTCCTGATCGTTTGGTCAGTTCATTTAAGCGCAGTCTTGCGACGAACGATATCGTGTTCTCATTCGGTGGCATCGGCGCAACACCTGACGACTTTACTCGCCAAGCGGCAGCTATGGCGCTGAATGTCCCGATAGCTCGACATGCCGGTGCAGTCGCTGAAATTGAAACGCAATTTGGAGACGCCGCGTATCCTAAACGCGTACTCATGGCAGACTTTCCAAAAGGCGCTGATTTAATTCCTAACCCAGTTAATCGCGTTGCAGGATTTAGCGTCAAACAGCATTACTTTATGCCTGGCTTTCCGCAAATGTCACATCCGATGATGGAATGGGTGCTAGATACGCATTACCAACATCTTTTCAACCAAATCATCATTAGCGAATCATCCATCTTGGTCATGGATGCGGGCGAGAGTAATTTATTAGACTTGATGAATGCATTCACAGAAAAGTACCCAACACTTAAATTGTTTAGCCTACCGCGTTTGGACGAGCGACGCACCATAGAGCTAGGCATGAAGGGCGATGCAGACTTGGTCACCCAAGCAATGACAGAGATAAAAGTTAAGATAAATGAATTATCTTACGTTTGGTCAGAACTTCCAAAATAAGCCATCAAGAGAAAAACCGCTAAGCTGTTCAAAAAATAAGCAAATTTTGGTTTTAAGAAGCACGAATTGCGTATAAAATAGGCAACTTTCCCGCAAAATTTGAAATCACTCGTGCAAATCGGTCCATATAAATTGCGTAACAACCTAGTCGTCGCCCCTATGGCGGGCGTGACAGATAGGCCTTTCCGCATGCTTTGCAAAAAGCTAGGCGCGGGCTATGCCGTTTCTGAGATGGTGACATCAAACTCACTACTTTACGGAAGCGCAAAGACTTTGCGACGCGCGAATCACGAAGGCGAAGTAGAGCCGATTTCTGTGCAAATCGCAGGTGCTGACCCAAAAATGTTAGCTGACGCCGCGAGATACAACGTAGATCATGGCGCACAAGTCATCGACATCAACATGGGTTGCCCTGCCAAAAAAATCTGTAACGTAATGGCAGGTTCAGCGCTATTGAAAGATGAACCCCTCGTCTCACAAATTCTCAAAGCCGTAGTCGCTGCAGTTGATGTGCCAGTCACACTCAAAATTCGTACGGGCTGGGATAAACAAAATCGCAATGCCGTGGCAGTGGCCAGAATGGCCGAAGATATTGGTGTTCAAGCGCTTGCTATGCATGGTCGGACGCGCGCTTGTGCCTACATGGGCGAGGCGGAGTACGACACCATCGCGGAAGTAAAACAATCGATTAAAATTCCATTGATTGCTAATGGTGACATCACGACCCCTGAAAAGGCCAAATTCGTACTTGAATATACCGGGGCTGATGGCGTGATGATTGGTCGTGCAGCACAGGGGCGTCCTTGGATTTTCCGGGAAATTGAACATTACTTAGCCACTGGTGAGCATATGCCTGCTCCAGAGGTTGAGGAAATTCGTAGCGTGATGCTAGGCCATCTGCACGATTTATATGAATTTTACGGCGATTTAACTGGCATGCGCGTTGCTCGCAAGCATATCTCTTGGTATACAAAAGGCTTAAAAGACTCAGCCAATTTCAGGCATGCCATGAATCAACTGCAAACGATTGATGAGCAATTGAACGCCATTAACGATTTCTTTAACCATCTGCAGACTCAAGACACGCGCATTCAATATGCAACAGATGAGGCAGATGCTAACGGTGAGGTGCTTGCAGCATGAGTTCAGCTTGTGAACTAGCCTTAAGCGTAGAGCGTGCGCTCAATGAATATTTCAAGGATTTGGACGGTCAACCGCCACATGCTGTATATGACATGGTGCTTGGTTGTATTGAGAAACCAATGATTGAGCACATTATGAAACGTGCTGGAGGCAACCAAAGTAAAGCCGCTGAAATCTTGGGTCTAAACCGCAACACCCTCAGAAAGAAATTACAGCAATACAATATTGAATAAGCGCATTAAGCGCATTCATCCTTCAACCCAATCACTTTTATCGAAATCTATCATCATGGCAGTCATTAAAAGAGCACTTATCAGCGTTTCAGACAAACAAGGCATTATTGAGTTTGCAAAAAACTTGCAAAACTTTGGTGTAGAAATTTTATCTACCGGCGGTACCGCAAAACTATTTCGTGAAAATAATATTCCAGTAGTCGAGGTAAGCGATTACACAGGCTTTCCAGAAATGTTGGATGGCCGAGTAAAAACCTTACACCCTAAAGTACACGGCGGCATTTTGGGTCGTCGCGACTTGCCTGAACATGTGACGGCTATGCAAGAAGCAAATATTCCTAACATTGACATGGTCGTTGTAAATCTTTATCCATTTCGCGAAACGATTGCTAAACCAAACTGCAGTTTAGAAGACGCAATTGAAAACATCGACATTGGCGGCCCAACAATGGTGCGCGCTGCTGCAAAAAACTACCATCACGTGGCGATTGTAACTGACCCAGCAGATTACGCGGTCATCGCTCGCGAAATGACTTCTACCAAAGGTGCAGTCGGTGCTGAAACCCGGATTATGTTGGCAAAAAAAGCCTTCTCACACACTGCTGAATATGATGGTGCAATTAGTAATTACCTCACCAGCCTGACTGTGACTGGTGAGAAACAAGCATTCCCAGATAAATATTCAACACAGTTAACAAAAGTAATGGACTTACGCTACGGCGAAAATCCTCATCAGGAAGCTGCGTTCTATCGTGATGCAACGGTACCAGCTGGCGCACTTGCAAGCTTCTCACAACTTCAAGGCAAAGAGCTTTCATACAACAACATAGGCGACGCTGATGCAGCTTGGGAATGTGTCAAAACATTCGACGTGCCTGCTTGTGTAATTGTGAAACATGCTAACCCATGCGGTGTAGCGATTGGCGCAACATTGCTAGAAACCTATCAAAAAGCATTTAGTACAGACCCAACCTCTGCATTTGGAGGCATTATCGCTTTCAACCGTGAAATTGATGCGGCAACAGCAGAAGCCGTAGTTAAGCAATTCGTTGAAGTAGTCATTGCACCTGCTGTTTCAGCAGCAGCAAAAGAAATTTTTGCAGCCAAAACAAATGTACGCGTATTAACTGTTGCGCTTGGAAATGAACTAAATAATCTTGAATACAAACGTGTAGGTGGTGGCTTATTAGTTCAGTCTCCAGACTCACTCAACGTCACACCAGCACAATTCAAAATTGTGACTAAAAAACAACCAACACCAAAACAACTAGAAGACTTGCTCTTTGCTTGGCGAGTCGCAAAATTCGTTAAATCGAATGCCATCGTATTCTGCGGTAATGGCATGACGCTTGGCGTGGGCGCTGGTCAAATGAGCCGTGTGGACAGCACTAAAATCGCGGCTATTAAAGCACAAAATGCGAACCTTTCACTGCAAGGCGCGGCAGTCGCTTCTGATGCGTTTTTCCCATTCCGTGATGGCGTCGATGTACTTGCAGAAGCGGGTGCTTCATGTGTGATTCAACCAGGTGGCAGTATGCGCGATGAAGAGGTTATTGCCGCAGCAGACGAACATGGTCTAGCGATGGTGCTGACAGGCTTCCGTCATTTCCGTCATTAATTAAGCATTAGGGTTCAACAATGAAAGTCATGATTATTGGTGGTGGCGGACGTGAACATGCTTTGGCATGGAAGGTCGCTCAAAACAAACAAGTGAGCCGGGTATTTGTGGCGCCTGGCAATGCAGGGACGGCACTCAATCCAGACATGGTGAATGTGCCAATTAATAGCGTCTCTGAATTAGTCGCTTTTGCACAAAACGAACAAATTGCAATGACCATTGTTGGTCCAGAAGCGACGCTTTCTAAAGGAGTAGTCGATGCTTTCCGTGAAGCTGGCCTGAAAATTTTTGGCCCAACCAAAGCGGCGGCTCAACTTGAAAGCTCTAAAGATTTCGCTAAAGCATTCATGATTCGCCACAAGATTCCTACTGCCGCTTACGCAACTTTTACCGATGCCCAAGCTGCTCATGATTATGTAAATGCACAAGGTGCCCCCATTGTGATTAAAGCGGATGGGTTAGCTGCTGGTAAAGGCGTAGTCGTTGCGATGACTTCAGATGAAGCGCATGCTGCAATTGATTCAATGTTGTCAGACAATAAACTTGGCAGTGCAGGTGCACGCGTCGTGATAGAAGAGTTTTTAACTGGTGAAGAAGCAAGTTTTATTGTGATGGTGGATGGTAAAAACATCTTGCCACTTGCAACTAGCCAAGATCACAAACGATTACTTGATGGTGACCAAGGCCCTAATACGGGTGGGATGGGCGCTTATTCACCAGCTCCAGTGGTCACTCCAAGCATTCATGCAAAAGTCATGCGTGAAATCATTAAGCCCACAGTTGAAGGGATGGCGGCTGACGGGATTCCTTATACAGGCTTCTTATATGCTGGCCTCATGATTAGTCCTAATGGCGATGTTAAAACTTTAGAATTCAACTGCCGTATGGGTGACCCCGAAACACAACCAATTTTAATGCGCCTTAAAAGCGACCTAGTAAAACTGGCAGAACATGCGGTTGAAGGCACATTAGATCAAGTTGAAGCCGAGTGGGATAGACGCACAGCGCTTGGCGTTGTTATGGCATCAGCCAATTATCCGGATACTCCACGCACTGGCGATGTCATTACAGGTTTGCCTGCTGGCACAGATGATATGCAAGTCTTCCACGCTGGCACTGCCATGAACGACAACCAAGTCGTGACAAGCGGTGGGCGTGTGTTATGTGTCACCGCGCTGGGTGAAACAGTAAAATATGCACAAAACTGTGCTTACCAAGCGCTTGATGCGATTAAATTTAATGGCGCGCAGTACCGCAAAGACATTGGCTATCGCGCAGTTAAAGGGTAATCAACCTTGAATGCCCGTAGCCTTAGGCATTTTCTAAAATCTGGCGGGGTCATCGCTTACCCAACCGAATCCGTATTTGGCTTAGGTTGCGACCCCACCAATCGACAAGCTGTTAAGCGAATCTTGCGCATCAAAGGCCGTCCGCAACGTAAAGGGCTTATTATAGTGGCCGATCGTTTTTCTCAATTAGAGAGATTTGTCGCTCCAATAAGCGCATCCCAATTACAAACGATGCAAGATTCTTGGGGCAATCCTCAGAGACCGTACACATGGATAGTGCCCGCAGCAAAGCATTGCCCAAAATGGTTGACCGGTCACCATCAAAGCATCGCCATCCGTATCAGCAGTCACCCATACACAGCAAAATTATGTAAAGATACTGGCATGGCGTTGGTGTCCACCAGCGCAAACCATAGTGGGCACCAAGCAGCAAAAACAGATCAGCAATGTCGCAAGCTTTTTGGACGCCAAATCCAAGTATTATCAGGCAAAACCGCTGGGGCGAAAAAGCCATCCACCATACAAGATTTAATGACTGGGAAAATTCTTAGAAAGTAATCAATGTCTCAACAATCAATCAATCCAAACGCCGTTTACGAATATTTACAGGGGTTACAAAACCGTATCGTTGAGTCTGTTGAACTGATCGATGGTAAGAATTTTTTGAATGATAGCTGGCAGCGCCCAGAAGGTGGTGGTGGCACTTCTTGCATGCTGGAAGAAGGAAATGTATTTGAGCGCGCAGGGATTGGCTTCTCGCAGGTAAAAGGAAGCAGATTACCACCTGCGGCAACTGCAGCCCACCCGGAAGCGGCAGGCAGGGCTTGGGAAGCCATGGGTGTTTCTTTAGTTTTTCATCCTCGAAATCCATATATTCCAACGGTGCATATGAACGTGCGTTTCTTCGTTGCAAAAGCGCAAGCAGGAAAAGACGAGCAAGATATTTGGTGGTTTGGAGGCGGGATGGATTTAACGCCTTATTATGGTTATGAAGAAGATGCTGTGCATTTTCACCGCACTTGCCGTGATGCCTTAGCACCTTATGGACAAGATTTATATCCAAGCTTCAAACAGCATTGTGATGAATATTTCCATCTCAAGCACCGCAATGAACCTCGTGGTATTGGTGGGATATTCTTTGATGACTTCAACAAGCTTGGTTTTGAACAAAGTTTTGCCATGCTAAAAGCAGTCGGAGACGCTTTTGTTAGCGCGTACTTACCTATCGTACAACGCCGTAAAGACATCGCATTTGGCGAGCAAGAACGTGATTTCCAAGCTTATCGTCGTGGCCGTTATGTTGAGTTTAATTTGGTATTCGATCGCGGCACTTTATTCGGCTTGCAATCTAATGGCCGGACTGAATCCATTCTGCTTTCCATGCCACCTATCGTGAAATGGCGTTATGATTGGAAACCAGAAGCTGATAGCGCAGAAGCCAAGCTTTATACCGACTTTTTGATTAATAAAAACTGGTTAGGTCTATGACAACCATCGCTAACACCAACATTCATGATTTGCTCGATTTCATTGATGCCAGCCCTAGCCCTTGGCATGTAGTAGAAACTTCAGCAGAGAGACTAAGTAACCTTGGTTTTAAGGTCTTATACGAATCAGAAGAATGGCTACTTGAAAATGGTGGGCGCTATTTTGTTACTCGCGGTGGCAGTTCCATTATCGCATTCACGATTGGCCACAATCCTCTTCCGACCTCCGGTTTTAATATGATCGGCGCGCATACAGACTCCCCAGGCCTCCGTCTAAAACCACATGCCGCTTTTAGTAGCGATGGATTAATCCGCATTGGCGTTGAAGTGTATGGCGGGCCAATATTAGCAACTTTTGCGGATAGGGATTTAAGCATCGCGGGACGCGTAAATGTTCGCTCAGCGCAGGGATTTGAAACCCGACTAATCAAATTTGAAAAGCCAGTTTTAAGATTACCCAACCTAGCGATTCATATGAACCGCGAAGTCAACGACAAAGGCCTCAAATTTAACAAACAAACTGAATTGCCTTTGTTATTCGGTGAAAGTGCTGATGGCGTAGAGGCTGATACGCAATTTCTAGAAAAAATCGCAAACTTACTCAAGGTAAACGTTAAAGACATCATCAACTTTGATCTCAATGTTTTTGATACCCAAAAAGGTGTTATCTGGGGTGCAAATCAAGAATTTATTGCGAATAGCCAGCTAGACAATCTCGCTTCATGCCATGCCGCATTATCTGCTTTGTTGGCAAATAAAAAACCAAAAAACACAGCCATCTGCGCGTTGTTTGACCATGAAGAAGTGGGCAGTGAGAGTGCAACTGGCGCGAGTGGTAGCTTCTTAGCAGACATCGTTGATCGCATTACCCTTCATTTAAATAAAGAAGAAAAGTTACGCGCTTTAGCTCATAGCTTCTTTATCAGCGCAGATATGGCACATGCTTTTCATCCGAACCATGCAAGCAGTTATGAGCCTTGCCATCATGTGCACATTAACAAAGGCCCTGTGATTAAGATGAACGCTAATCAACGCTACGCAACAGATTCTGAAAGTGCTGCAAGGTTTATTAGGCTGTGTGAGCAAGCTGGTGTACCTTATCAACAGTACGCACATCGCTCTGATTTAGGTTGCGGCAGCACCATAGGACCGATTGTAGCTTCTCGCCTAGGCGTTTCTTCTGTCGATGTTGGTTCGCCCATGTGGGCGATGCATAGTATCCGCGAAAGCGCTGGCGTTTTAGACCACGCTTACATGATTAAAGTATTAACAAGTTATTACTCTTAAAAAATTAAGCCTTGAATAAAAGGGGAATGCACGTGTTAGCCAATCTATTTAAGAAAGTCTTTCGTACCAAATCTGTTTCATCAAAAGAAACTGGCGAACTAAAACGATGCCTAAGTGCTTTCGACCTCACATTACTTGGCGTTGGCGCAATTATCGGCACAGGTATTTTTGTGCTCACGGGCATTGCGGCGGCCAATCAAGCTGGCCCTGCGGTGATATTGTCTTTTATTGTCTCAGGGACTGCATGCGCTTTTGCGGCGCTTGCCTATGCGGAGCTTGCGGCATCAGTCGGTGGCTGTGGTAGCGCGTACGGGTACAGCTATGTAGCGTTTGGCGAGATAGTCGCTTGGATTATTGGTTGGATTTTGTTGCTTGAGTACAGCGTATCGGTTGCAGCAGTTGCTAATGGGTGGTCAGGCTATTTTAACAACGCACTTCATGCAGTTGGTTTAGGCTTACCTGATGTTTTAACCAAATCACCAGAATTAGGTGGAATCATTAATTTGCCAGCCAGTTTAATTATTTTGATTTTAATGGGGATGCTAATTAAAGGAGCCAAACAAAGTGCGCAACTCAACACTGCCATGGTGTTCGTTAAATTACTCGCTATCATCATCTTCGTTGGCGTCGCAATGTTTAACGTACATCCTGAAAACTGGCACCCATTCATGCCTTATGGCTGGTTTAATACTTTGCCAGATGGCAAGACTGTGGGTGTTCTTGCAGGTGCATCTTTAGTTTTCTTCGCTTACGTTGGATTTGATGCAGTTTCAACAGCTGTTGAAGAAGCGAAAGACCCTCAGCGTGATGTTCCGATTGGCATCATTTCATCACTCGCTTTCTGCACGATCATTTACGTAATTGTTGCGGGGTTACTAACAGGCATCGTTCCTTACAACACATTGGGTGTTGACCATCCAGTGGCATTTGCATTGGAGTCTATCGGTTACAACTGGGCCTCCGCACTTGTTTCAACAGGCGTCATTGCTGGCCTCACTACTGTGATGCTCGTCCTTTATTACGGACTCACGCGCATTATTTTAGCCATGAGCCGTGATGGCTTAATCACTCCTTACTTGTCTCACGTAAACCCAAACACGCAAACCCCTATTCGCGTCATCATCATCACAGGATTAATTATGTCTACCGCTGCCGGCCTTGTTCCTCTTGGCGCATTGGCAGAGTTGGTCAATATCGGCACTTTGGCTGCGTTTGTGTTAGTTTGTTTAGGTGTGATTGTATTAAGAAAAAGACAGCCTGATTTACCAAGGCCATTCAAGAACCCGTTCACACCTCTTTTTCCTGCATTAGGGATGTTGTCATGCGGCGCGTTGATGGCTTTTTTACCCCAACAAACCTGGACACGCTTTTTGATGTGGCTTGGATTAGGCGTTGTGATTTACTTCGTTTACTCAATCAGACATAGCAAACTTAGTAAGTCTTAAAACAAGGATTTTGACAACAAAAAAGCCAGTCTTTTGAACTGGCTTTTTTTATTCTTACTTAACCTATGGTTGATAGATTAAAGTGACAATACCCAATGAACGATAGTTTTGATATCTTCATCTTTAACTTGTGGGCTGTTTGCTGGCATTGGAATTGGACCCCAAACACCGCTACCGCCTTTTTTAACTTTCTCAACAAGCTTAGCTTCCATGTCTTTGCCTTTGTATTTAGCAGCAACATCTTTGTATGCTGGGCCAACTACTTTTGCTTCAACAGAGTGACATGCTAAACAGCCGCTTTTTTGAGCCAATGCTTTTGCAGCGTCATCTGCACTAGCTTGACCAGCTAGCATCAATGAACCTGCAGCAGCAACTGATAATAATAATGCTTTCATGCTTATCTCCTAATTTCAATTAACTTTGAAAAGCCTATAACTACTGCCACTTATAATCATACTCAATATTTCAAGTATTTTGAAAAGATTTTATACATTTATTAACAATTTGGCATCATGGTTCATGGTGGGCAATTATCTAACGTCACAACCCAAGCTTACGTTGACATCCAAAAACCTAACAAACACTATTTGCTTTCGTTCAAGGCTTCCAAGCTATATTCAGTCACCATCGTATGCGTCTCATTTGGATAAATCGTGACGCTATTTTCCATCGCATTAGCTGACTCAACACAAATCATCTTGCGCCATTCATTCTTAGCGCCCATATCAGACATTTGTTCCGCCTTTTCACCCCAAGGCGTCCAAATAATCGTGGTATGACTACAGGATTTCGTCACACGAATTTTGCGTGAATAAGCAACATCGTGAATCACAATATCACGACGACTATTTATAAACACACGGTCGAACTCACTATTAAACTTGACTGGGCCATGTTGAATGTTGCGCTCGTAACCCGCTACCTTGTCGGAGAACACTAGATTTTCCAACCCTGTGACTTGAACACCCTCAACATCACTCACATTAAAATAGGTATGGAATGCCTCACCAATCATAAATGGATGACTCGCTAAATTAGTGGTCATCATTTCCAAGCGCAAAGTCTCGCCAATATTAATAGCCAACACAAAACGATAGTCGTAAGACAATTGTTTTCTAGTAACGTCCGTATGGGTCATTTCAAGCAATATACGCGTTGCACCATTTGCTAAGGTACTTGTTTGCAGAACTTTCCATGGAATAACGCGTGCAAAACCATGTGGGCAATAACTACTATCAGTTGGGTGAGCGCCAAACCAAGGCCAACAAATAGGAATACCACCGCGAATCGAACGCCCTTCGGTGAAGCGCGCATTACTTGAAAGCCACAACACAGGTTGTGTAGCCGCTTTGGGTTGCCAATGCATTACATGACCGCCTTGCATCGCAATGGTGGCAGTTGCATGGTTATTTTCTATGGATAAAAACTGCAAGCCATGTTCGTCTTCGTACTGAACAATGCCAACACCCACCCCTAGTTTATTTTTAGCTGCTGACGTATGAATCATAACTACCCTTATTTCTTCTCGATTTGCGACACATCACGAACTGCGCCTTTTGCTGCAGAGGTGCTCATCGCTGCATAAGCACGAAGGGCTGGTGAAACAACACGCTCGCGGCTTGCTGGCTTCCAAGCTTTCGCTCCTTTAGCTTCCATCGCAGCACGACGTTTCGCTAAAGTTGCATCATCTATTTTGAGATTAATCGTACGGTTTGGAATATCAATTTCAATGGTATCGCCCTCTTCAACCAAACCAATAGCACCTCCTTCAGCGGCCTCCGGCGAGGCATGTCCGATACTCAAGCCTGATGTGCCGCCAGAGAATCGACCGTCGGTGAGCAAGGCACACTCTTTACCCAAGCCTTTAGACTTAAGGTAAGAGGTTGGGTACAACATCTCTTGCATTCCAGGGCCACCACGTGGACCTTCGTAACGAATTACCACCACATCACCCGCCACGATTTCATCATTTAAAATCGCTGCAACTGAATCATCTTGCGATTCAAAAATACGAGCACGGCCAGTGAATTTCAAAATACTGTCATCCACCCCTGCGGTTTTAACAATACAGCCATCTAGGGCAATATTGCCATAAAGCACTGCTAAGCCGCCATCTTGCGAATAAGCATGGGATTTATCACGGATACAGCCTTCAGTTCTATCTGTATCTAACGCAGGCCAAAGCATGGATTGACTAAACGCGATGGTCGTTGCGACCCCCCCCGGCGCGGCCAAAAACAATTTTTTCGCTTCTTCGTTGCCAGATTTCATCACATCCCATTGGTCTAAAGCATCACCCATCGTTGGCGCATGTACCACAGGCGTATCACGGTGAATCACGCCAGCACGGTCAAGCTCACCCAAAATGCCCATTACACCACCCGCACGGTGTACGTCCTCCATGTGGTATTTTGGTGTTGCCGGCGCTACTTTACATACACATGGCACGCCACGAGAAATACGATCAATGTCTTTCATGGTGAAATCCACACCAGCTTCATGCGCTGCGGCCAATAAATGTAATACCGTGTTCGTCGAACCGCCCATCGCCACATCTAAACTCATAGCGTTTTCAAACGCTTTAAAGTTTGCAATTGAGCGAGGCAATACGCTTGCATCATCTTGTTCGTAATAACGCTTAGTGATGTCCACAATTAAGCGACCAGCGTTTAAGAATAATTGTTTACGTGCAGCGTGAGTAGCAAGCGTAGAGCCGTTGCCAGGCAAGCTTAAACCTAGCGCTTCAGTCAAACAGTTCATTGAGTTAGCAGTAAACATGCCTGAGCAAGAACCACAAGTCGGGCAAGCGGAGCGCTCAATTGCTTCAGACTCTGCATCAGAGACCTTGCTGTCAGCCGCCGCCACCATAGCATCAACTAAATCTAGCTTGTGGGCATTACCTTGCCAGTTAACTTTACCTGCTTCCATAGGGCCGCCCGAAACAAACACCACAGGAATATTCAAACGCAATGCCGCCATCAACATACCCGGCGTAATTTTGTCACAGTTAGAAATACACACCAGCGCATCCGCACAGTGGGCATTCACCATATACTCAACGCTATCGGCAATCAGGTCTCGACTAGGAAGACTGTAAAGCATACCGCTGTGGCCCATCGCGATACCATCATCAACAGCAATCGTATTAAACTCTTTTGCAACACCACCTGCTTTTTCAATTTCGCGGGCAACTAACTGCCCCATGTCTTTTAAGTGAACATGCCCTGGTACAAACTGAGTGAAAGAGTTCGCAACAGCGATAATTGGCTTATCAAAATCACCCTCCTTCATCCCAGTTGCGCGCCAAAGTGCGCGAGCGCCCGCCATATTGCGGCCGTGAGTGGTGGTTCGTGAACGATATACAGGCATGACAGCATCCAACAGAATTCAAAAATGTAATTTTAAACTACCCAGCCCCAATAGGCATCAGTTATATGGCCTTAAAAAGCATATGGGAATCAAATCTCAGCCACGCAACTTCTCCTTAGATGTAAAATAGGCGCAATCCATTTATTTAGGTTGTCTGCAACGCATGTTTACACACCCGCAATTTGACCCGATAGCTATCCATCTTGGCCCGATAGGCATTCATTGGTACGGCCTTATGTATTTGGCTGGGTTTATGGCATTCTTAACGCTTGGAAAATGGCGTGCAGCTCATCAGACGTGGCGGGGCTGGTCAGTTGAAATGGTGGATGATGCTTTATTTTTTGGTGCGTTGGGCGTCATTTTTGGTGGTCGTCTTGGCTATGTTGTCTTTTACCAAGCGAGTTACTATATTGAGCATCCTCTAGAAATACTTTACGTGTGGCAAGGTGGCATGAGCTTTCACGGCGGCTTTTTAGGTGTATTGGTTGCCATGGTGTTTTTTGGTCGTAAGTATCAAAAATCTTGGTTAGGCATTATGGACTTTGTCGCACCGCTTGTACCGATAGGCTTGGGTGCTGGCCGAATGGGCAACTTCATTAATGGTGAACTTTGGGGTCGTGCGACAAATGCAAACTGGGGAATGATTTTTCCGCGCGTCGATAACACACCGCGGCACCCATCACAGCTTTATGAGTTCGGCCTTGAAGGCGTTTTATTGTTTTTAATTTTATGGATGTACTCCAGCAAGCCTCGTGAAACAGGCACCGTGTCAGCGGTGTTCTTAATTGGCTACGGCAGTTTCAGATTCCTAGCAGAGTTCACACGTCAACCTGATGCAAATTTAGGAATCTTGAGTTTAGGCCTGAGCATGGGTCAGTGGCTCAGCTTGCCAATGGTAGTGATTGGTTTAGCGATGTATTTTTATCACCAACACAAAGCGCAAGCATTAAAACCGTTTTAAGTTAAAACTGTTTTACTCGGTGACTCGCTTTATGCCGAGAGACTTCTGGTGAGCGCAATTTAGCATGTTTAGTGGTTTGGCCGTGGGTACGCTCACGCCAAAGCTTGAACGAACTCAGCTTTAATTGGCTACGCATTAGCTTAATCACGCCATCTTGATTAAGGCCAAACTGCAATTCAATGGCTTCAAATGGCGTTCTGTCCTCCCAAGCCATTTCAATCACACGCGAAACATCAGCAGCACTTAGCAGCATCTTTTAACGCCCGTCCATTTTTTATCCTGCCACTCTTTAAAAAAAGCTTCTTTACTGAGTGGTAGCTCAGCCTCGTCCTTTGGACAAGACTGATGATGCTCCGCATAATGTTGCAAATAGCGCTCATAAGCATCGTCACCAGATAGTTGACGTACTCTTGCCCAAAGATTTTTAAGTGTTTTCATCAAGGCTTAAATTTCCGCAATACCCAACTCAGCTCTTGCACGCGCCATCACTGCTGGCTCATCTTTTAATACATAGCCTTTTTCAAGCATTCTGGTCATATATTGTTTATTGTACAAAAACGCTACGATTAACTGCCATAGGCCAAAAGTACACAAAGTAAAAAGAAAATGAAGTGCAGCAACCCCTAACTCACCACGAATTAACGGCACCCACCAACCAAACAATAAATATGTCCAACTAAAACCAAAATAGCCCATACGCGTTAAGCCATTTTTTGGGTTTTGAATAATCACGCCTGTTGCCATATAAACAATCCTCTAGTTAAAAATTTAATACTTACTCAATGCATGACTTTTGATAAGCAACTTCGGATGAAGCTAGGACCGCTTTTTTGAAATAAGATTGCACCACCACGCGCAACATATCCAAAACAACCACCCAAAGCACCACCACAAAAAACAAAGTGAGCCAAGCATCTAAATGCTGATTAAAAATGAGTTGCGTTGCAACCGCAGCCTTTTCTGGCGGCAATGTGCCAGCAGCTAACTTCGCTGCCATGTCGTTTGCGGCGGCAAAAAATCCCACGCGAATATCACTGCTTGTAATCTTTTCCCATGCCGCTGTGCTAGTAATTACTATCAGCCATAACAAAGGCAAGCCTGTTACCCATGCAAATTTTAACTTACCTGATTTCACTAGAATTCCAGTACCCACAGACAAGGCAATTGCAGCAAGCATTTGGTTAGCAATCCCAAATAATGGCCATAAAATATTGACGCCACCGTTGGGGTCAATCACGCCGATATACAAGAAATACCCCCAACCAGCGACTACCAGCGCACTGCTGATTAGCACAGAAGGCCACCAAGAAGTAAGCGCCATTTTTGGCCAAACATTACCCAGCATATCCTGCAACATAAACCGACCAACACGCGTTCCAGCATCTAAAGTCGTGAGGATAAAAATCGCTTCAAACATTATCGCAAAGTGATACCACATCGCCAATAAACTCTTGCCGAACAAACTGCCAAAAATACTGGCCATGCCAACCGCCAAGCTAGGTGCCCCACCAGTACGCGCAAACAAAGAGGCTTCGCCCATGTTGCTCGCAAGGATATTCATTTGCTTCACGGTTACTGGGAAACCCCAAGATGAAATCATGGCAACCGCATCTGCGGCCTCCTTACCCACTACTCCTGCTGGACTGTTAATTGCAAAAAATACGCCAGGATCAAGCACAGTGGCTGCTATCAAGGCCATGATAGCAACGAAAGATTCAAGCAACATACCACCGTAACCTATCATGCGAATATCGCGTTCATTGGTGAGCAACTTAGGTGTTGTGCCTGATGAAATCAAAGCGTGGAAGCCAGAAATCGCGCCACAAGCGATAGTAATAAATACAAATGGGAATAGGGTGCCGCCAAAAATTGGGCCCGTGCCATCTATAAACTGTGTCAAAGCTGGCATCTTAATTTGCGGATGGAGAGTTAATATCGCCACGGTAAGCAAAATAATGGTACCAAGCTTCATGAAAGTAGAAAGATAATCCCGCGGGGCAAGTAATAGCCAAACAGGCATAATCGCCGCCGCAAAGCCATAGGCAATGACCCACCAAGCTAGCGTTAAGCCTTCATGGTCGAATAAAACACGTAAGATTGGATGATGATCTATCCAGCCACCACTCATCACCGCTAAGAGGAGCAAAGCCACACCTAGCGCTGAAGCTTCTAGCACTTGCCCCACACGAATGTGACGCATATAAAGCCCAACAATCATGGCGATGGGTATGGTTGCCGCGACGGTGGAAGTCGCCCAAGGGCTATGCTTCATGGCGTTAACCACCACCAACCCAAGCACGGCAATCAAAATAATCATAATCGCAAAAGTGCCCACTAGCGCAGCAGCGCCACCAACTGGACCAATTTCATCACGCGCCATCTGGCCCAAGCTACGGCCATTGCGACGTACTGAGAAAAATAGCGTCACCATATCCTGCACACAACCACCAAGCACTGCACCAAAGAGAATCCAAAGGGTGCCCGGCAAATAGCCAAACTGCGCGGCAAGCGTAGGGCCAACCAAAGGTCCCGGTCCTGCAATTGCAGCAAAGTGGTGCCCAAATACTATCCATTTATTGGTGGGAATAAAGTCTCGTCCATTGTCCAAGCGCTCAGCAGGCGTTGCGCGAGTTTCATCCACCAACAAAACTTTAGTCGCCAACCAAGCCCCGTAAAAACGATAAGCAATCGCATACACGCAAAGCGCAGCGGTAATAAACCAAAGTGCATTGATGCTTTCACCACGATTAAGCGCAATACCGCCAACGGCACCCGCACCAAGCAAAGCAACCAAGGCCCAAATAAAATTTTTTGTTAATTTATTGCGCATTGTTATCCACTTTTATAAAAACCATTAAAACAACAACCAACCCATCCAGACTGCTGTCACTTGTATCACCAAGCTTGGCACTACTTGCCAAGCAAATACTTTACCACCACTGGCAACCGCAGTTATCGCTTTAGAAATTGCATTAAGTGAAAAAGCGGCCAAAATAGGCAAAGCCGCATCAGTTGCTAAGATTTGATGATTCGCCACAAACGAAGCGACTGATACGGTAGGAGCATGTGCATCAACCAATCCGACAATGGCCGAACCTATTACCAATCCAGCTTGACCAAACCATTGATTGAGCCCCGCTGAAATAATAAGCACGACAGCAATAAGCCCCGCCAGAAAAAATGCGGTCTTTACGCTAAAGGATTGACTCACTTTATTAGCGTCAGAAACAGGATGGTGAAGTGCATTCAAAGTTAAAGCCCCACCACATAGCAAGGTTGCGATGCCGCCAAACATCAATGGCATGATCAATGCCTGTAAAGTTGGCTGACTAATCGTGGCCAAAATTAAGGTGATTTGCAAAATTGTTGAAAAGCTCGATAAAACCGCACCCGCAACAGCAGAACTAAGCAAAGCTGGGGTTTCGCGTGAGCGATGTCCCATCGCACTAATCGTAGCGATACTAGAAATAAAACCTGACACCATCCCCACTAATGGCAAGCCAATACGCCCGCCAATAATGCGAAGAGCCAAATGACCAAAAGCGCCTATCGCCATCACCAAAATGACAACCACCCATAAATTGCGAGGATTTATTGCATGAAACGGACCCATTACAGTATTCGGCATTAAGGGTAGGATAATTAGCGTAGCGCCTGCCAGAATCAAAAAGTCGTTTAGTTCTTCTCGCGTCACCACCCCAAGCACAAAGCCGTGAATTGGCTCTTTGGCTGCAAGCAAAATAGCCGCACAAACAGCAAGGCTGGCAGCTAATATGGGGGTGGTCATCGCTAGCGCGCCCAATATCACCGTAAATAAAAGTGAAATCTCAGTGGTAAGACCCAAGCGCTCATCACGGCGCACATAAAAAGCTACGGCTGCAAACATAGCCACACAAACCAATGCAGCAAAGAGCAACCAGAAGTTCATCCAAGAAGTAATCGCGCCAAGCATTGAGGCAATGGTAAAAGTGCGGATTCCCGCCAATGTGTTATCTGCCTGTCCATTAGGCGTCTGCACGTTATTTTTGCTACGTTCACGCTCAGCCCCAACTAGCAAACCAATGCCAAGCGCCACGCCTAAATTAAGCAATACCGTGTTATCCATCATGTTTATTACCACTTTTTGGAACCTTAAACATACTCATTGAATAGGAGTTTACAACAACCCTCGCACAGCGAAAGAGATTGTCTCATTTTCATCAATAATAAAATGGTCAAGCACAGGCGTTCGTCACCAGGCCAGATGCCTCATAGCCATCATCACCTCCTTTTATGTGTCGTGGAACGCAAATTCATATTAAAATGAAAGCATTATTTAGTTTCAAAAACCCATGCAAAAAATCAAACACTTAGTATTAGGGATTACCGGCGGAATTGCAGCTTATAAAGCGGCAGAATTAGTGCGGGTATTGGTGAAGGAAGGCATTACCGTTCAGGTTGTGATGACTGATGCTGCGTGTCAATTTATTACGCCAATTACGATGCAAGCACTTTCTGGCCGAGCTGTGCATACCAAAATGTGGGATGCGAGCATTGCCAATGGAATGCCACATATTGAGCTAAGCCGTGAGGCAGATGCGATTTTAGTTGCGCCAGCGAGTGCAGACTTTATGGCGAAGTTAGTACACGGCAATGCAGATGATTTACTCTCAACCATGTGCTTAGCGCGCAACTGTCCCTTATTGGTTGCACCAGCGATGAATAAGCAAATGTGGGAAAGCCCAGCAACCCAGCGCAACGTGGCTCAGCTATTAAAAGATGGTGTGATGATGTTAGGCCCCGATAGTGGCCTACAGGCTTGTGGTGAAACGGGCTTAGGTCGGATGCTAGAACCAGAGGATTTATTCGCCAAGTTACTATCAAGCCTGAATGCAGAATTGCCCGCAAAACCTTTCGCTGGTAAGCGCGTGTTAATTACCGCAGGTCCAACAATAGAAAAAATAGACCCTGTTCGCGCGATTACCAATTTAAGCTCAGGGAAAATGGGCTATAGCATTGCTGAGGCAGCGATTGAAATGGGGGCTGATGTGACTTTAGTGAGTGGCCCAACCAATTTGGCCGCACCAGACTTAGCAAAGATCATCGCTGTCGAAAGTGGCGCGGAAATGCTCAATGCAGTGATAGCAAACATTAGCAATCAAGATGTTTTCATCAGCGTGGCAGCTGTTGCCGATTACCGCGTGGCAAACCCAAGTACTGAGAAAATTAAGAAAAGTAATGCCTCGCTCAATATTGAACTCGTCCCAAATGAAGATATTTTGGCTAAAGTTGCCGCAATGCCCCATGCGCCATTTTGCGTGGGCTTTGCCGCGGAGAGTGAGAATCTATTAGCGCAGGCTGAAGAAAAGCGCCAACGCAAAAACATTCCGCTAATTGCAGCCAACCTCGCAAGCGAGGCTTTGGGGAAAGATGAAAGCACACTAACGCTTTTAGATGATCAAGGAATACATCCCTTACCTAAATCTAGCAAATCAAAATCCGCAAGGGCGTTGTTAAATCATATTGCAAAAATGCTTTAGAAATTTTTATATGGAAAGTCACTCAAATGAGTTTAGAAGTCGAACTTAAAATTTTAGACAGTCGCTTAAATGAAAACATGCCAGCCTATGCTACAACTGGCTCAGCAGGGCTGGATCTACGCGCATGCATTAACGAAGCCATTACCATCAACCCTGGTGAAACAACGCTCATTCCAACAGGGATGGCGATCCACCTTGCTAATCCTGCTTACGCAGCGATAATCCTACCTCGCTCAGGCTTGGGTCATAAACATGGCATCGTGCTTGGCAACTTGGTTGGGTTGATTGACTCAGACTACCAGGGCCAATTATTTGTTTCTTGCTGGAATCGCAGCCAAGAGGCTTTTGTCATGAACCCTATGGAGCGCATGGCTCAGCTGGTGATCGTGCCAGTTGTACAGGCTAGCTTTAATGTCGTTGATGAATTTAACGCGAGCGAGCGCGGCGAAGGCGGCTTTGGTAGCACAGGCAAACATTAATTAAACTTTCTGCATCCTTTAGAGATGTAGAAAAATAATAGAATTAACTTGAAAAAGATCGCATTTTCATGGTATAAATGCGGTCTTTCGAATTTTGGTATGCAGTATCAGGAGAGTAGTATGGCGCGCGTATGTCAAGTAACCGGCAAAAAGCCGATGGTGGGAAATAACGTTTCTCACGCAAATAACAAAACAAAGCGTCGTTTTTTACCTAACTTGCAAAATCGCAAGTTCTGGGTTGAGAGCGAAAATCGTTGGATCAGTATGCGTATTACTAACGCTGCACTTCGTACTATCGACAAAAATGGCATTGATGCTGTTTTAGCTGATATGCGCGCTGCTGGCGAGAAGATTTAAGGACTCATCATGCGTGAAAAAATCAAATTAGAATCAAGTGCTGGTACAGGTCATTTCTATACCACTACTAAAAACAAACGTACCATGCCAGAAAAAATGGAAATCAAGAAGTTTGATCCAGTTGCTCGCAAGCATGTGCTTTACAAAGAAGCAAAATTAAAATAATTCGAACTTGTTTCGAGTTGTTTGCCCAATAAAAAACCCGCTATCAGCGGGTTTTTTATTGGGCACTCTTTTATCTATCTAATGCAATCCTGGCACTCTAAATCACATCATCCCAATTTCTGACTGATGGCTTGATCACTTCCTCAACAGCAACAGTCTCATCCGTTGCAACAACATCTACTGCATGGGTAGCCAACATACGCACTTCTCTTTGTGGATAAGGCACAACGATGCCATGCTTCTTAAATTTGCGCCAAATATCCAAATATAAGTCTGATTGCAAGCTTGCATAACCCTCTTCAGGATCGGTAATCCAGAAAGCAAGATTCAAGTCGATACCATTCTCACCAAAGCCTTTTATCTGAACTTCAGCAAGCGGCGCTTCCAAGACTCTCACGTGCGCATTTGCAGCGTCTTTAACAATAGCCATTGCTGCATCCAAGTCACTATCATAGCTTACTTGAATTGGCATCGTTATACGTCCTTTACGGTCGGTATATGAGTGGTTAATCACAGCCGTTGCCATCAAAATCTCATGTGGAATGACTACTTCTGTGCCATCGAGCTTACGAAGTATCATGTAACGTAAGCGCAACTCGCTTACAACGCCGTAATGCCCATCTACAGTCACTACATCACCAATATGCACCGAGTCATCAAGCAGAATAGCAAAACCGCTCACATAGTTGCTGGCAATTTTTTGTAAACCAAACCCCAACCCAACACCAAGTGCCCCGCCAAAAACCGACAAAAGAGTAATATCAATACCGACTGCAGACATCGCGATCAATATCGCCATAATTGAAAGGGCAATTCGAATAAGCTTTGATAGAACAACACGAACATTCACATCAATTCTTTCTGCGCGCATCATTTTATTTTCGATGAGACGACTTAATGAAAGTGATACAAACAGCGTAAATAAAATGGTGAGGATTGCTTGAATGATGACTAAAGCGTTGAGATGGGATTTTCCTACTTTAAATGTAATATCTTCTAGAAAATTAAGAATCTGTATCCAAAAGCCACTTAAATGGAGGGCCAAAACAATCCAAATAACTCTGGAGATAACATGCTCCATTGTGCGCATCCAACTACCTTCAGTGAAGATATAGCGCATACCATAGATAGACAAGCGAATGGCGACCATGGCCCACAGCAAATTCACCGTCAAGACCAATAAGCTAACGTGTTGCCATTGGCTAAGCACATAACTACCGATATAAATAAACACAAGAGAGGACAATGGAAATAGCACGCGATTGAAGCCACCAATACCGACTTTCCAACTATCATACGAATGGGCCATCACATAAGAACGCACTACCCCACTTAGCACCCAAGCAGTTGCAAGACTCGCACCAATGACAACAAACTGCCAAAGCATCACCGCCTTAGGCAAATCCTCAAGTAGCTCAGACCAAATCAAATGCATTTCAGTGTTCATCGTAAAAATATCGCCGCTAATCCAAGGAAAATAAAGAAACCACCGCTGTCAGTCATCGCTGTAATGAGAACGCTTGAACCAACTGCAGGGTCTCGACCAAATTTTGTCATGACTAGAGGAATCATGACTCCCATAACAGCTGCGAGCAAAAGATTGAGCGTCATCGCGGCTGTCATGACAAAACTCAAGGTTGAGTTTTGATAAAGCGCAAATGCAATGACACCTAAAACCCCTCCCCAAATTAGGCCATTGAGCAAACTAACGCCAAGCTCTTTTTTAAGTAAAGATTGCATATTATGTGAAGCAATTTGACCAAGTGCCAAACCTCGAACAATCATTGTGGTTGTTTGATTTCCAGAGTTACCACCGATACCTGCAACAATAGGCATTAATGCTGCCAAAGCGACGGTCTTCTCAATCGAACCTTCAAATAAGCCAATCACACGGGATGCAATCAAGGCTGTAACCAAATTGACGGCCAACCATGTCCAGCGGTTTTGAACAGATTTCCAAACGGAAGAGAACAAATCTTCTTCCTCACGCAAACCCGCCATCGAAAGCATGTCACTTTCAGCTTCTTCACGAATATAATCCATCACCGTATCAACGGTTAACCGGCCAACCAGTTTATTATTTTCATCAACGACAGGTGCAGTTACCAAGTCATACCGCTCGAACGCTTTGGAAGCGTCATCCGCCAAATCTTCTGGATGAAACACAACTGGATCATCCGCCATAATTTCGGCAACACCTAAATCTAGATCTTTGACCACCAAACGTTTTAATGGCAGTACGCCACGAAGAATATCATGTCGATCAACCACAAATAATTTATCGGTATGGTCCGGCAAAGTACCAATCCGACGTAAGTAACGCAGTGCAACCTCGAGGGTAATATCTTCGCGAATAGTTACAATATCGAAGTCCATTAATGCGCCCACTGCATCTTCAGGATAAGCAAGTGCAGACTTTAATCGCTCACGATTTTGGAAGTCCAGGCTATCCAATAGTTCATTCAGAACATCTGTTGGTAAGTCAGGGGCTAAATCTGCAAGCTCGTCGGTATCTAACTGCTCTGCCGCGGCAAGAAGCTCTTCGCTATCCATGTCCGCAATAAGGGTTTGACGAACCGCATCCGAAACCTCAAGGAGAATTTCACCATCACGTTCCGCTTTAACCAACTCCCATACATCTAAACGTTGCTCTAACGGCAATGCTTCTAAAATATGGGCAACGTCAGCGGGGTGAAGTAGGTCTAGCTTTTTTTGAAGAAGAGCAAGATTTTGCTTGTGAACGATCGATTCAACAAGCGACTGTTTAGGCATATCCAATTCTTGCTTATGGACCAGATCTTCAATAAGCTTGTGCTTATCTAACAAGTGAATCACTTGCTGAAGACTTTCCTGTAAGCTTTCTTTAATTTCTGGGATTTCTGCCATTTCGTTTACTCGCAGAGAATTAGTGATTACTTTAATAAATGCCTAAACGTTCATCGTTACAGCGACTTTTGATGTTATAACATAAGTCGCAATAAGATTTAATAAAACTCGATTACAAGCGCTTAAACATATGCAAAAAGAATACATTTTATATGGCACAAGCGGCTGTCATTTATGCGATGAGGCAGAAACCATCATCAGCACTGCACTAAAAAACCAAAACATTATTTACATGAAACAAGATATTGTTGAGGATGACAATCTGCTTACCCAATACGGTTTAAGAATTCCCGTATTTAAATGCCCCACAACACACCAAGAAGTCGATTGGCCATTTTCTTTGGAAGAAATAAAAGCCTTTATCAGGCAATAAAAAAGCCGGTTAATAACCGGCTTTTTTATTTAGATCACTGGATTTACTCAGCCACAACTGCTTCTGCTGAAGTATCAGGACGATCTACAAGTTCAACTAATGCCATAGGTGCATTATCACCATTACGGAAACCGCATTTCAAAATACGTAGGTAACCACCTGGACGTGTTGAGTAACGTGGACCTAGTTCATTGAACAATTTACCAACGATATCTCTGTCACGTAGACGGCTAAAAGCCAAACGACGATTTGCCAAAGTTGCATCTTTACCTAAAGTGATCAAAGGCTCAGCAATACGGCGAAGCTCTTTTGCTTTAGGCAAAGTTGTTTTAATAATTTCATGGCGCAACAATGAAGTTGCCATGTTACGCAACATTGCCTGACGATGGCTGCTGGTACGATTTAGTTTACGATTACTGTTGCGATGACGCATAGTGATATCCTCACACCTTTGCTATTATACTTTTTCCAGGCCAACTGGCGGCCAGTTCTCTAGTTTCATGCCTAAAGTAAGACCTTTAGACGCTAAAACATCTTTAATCTCATTGAGCGATTTACGACCCAAGTTAGGGGCTTTCAACAACTCGTTTTCACTACGTTGGATCAAATCACCAATGTAGTAAATGTTTTCAGCTTTTAAGCAGTTCGCAGAACGAACAGTTAATTCCAAATCATCTACTGGACGTAACAAGATAGGATCAACTTGTGGAACTTGCTTAACTTCAACTTCAGTTGGAGCGCCTTCAAGGTCAGCAAACACTGACAATTGACCAATCAAAATACGAGCAGCATCACGAATCGCTTGTTCTGGCTCCATCACACCGTTAGTTTCAACGTCCATGATAAGTTTATCCAAGTCAGTTCTTTGTTCTACACGTGCACTCTCAACATGATAACTAACCTTGTTGATTGGGCTAAATGAAGCATCAACCATAATGAAACCTAATACACGGTCTTCATCTGTTTTTTGACGAACAGGCACTGGTTGATAACCACGGCCCATTTCAACTTTAACTTCCAAATTCAACTTGCCACCTTTAGTCAGGTGAGCAATCACGTGATTTGGATTGAAGATTTCTGCATCATGACCAGTTTCAAAATCAGCAGCTGTCACTACACCTTCAGATGACTTGCTCAAAGTAAGCACTGTTTCGTTCTTGTTATTGAGCTTTAAAGCAACGCCTTTAAGATTCAACAAGATATCAACAACGTCTTCTTGAACGCCGTCAATCGTTGAATATTCATGAACAACACCATCAATTTTAACTTCTGTAATTGCAAAGCCTGGAATTGAAGATAGCAATACACGGCGTAACGCATTACCCAATGTGTAGCCAAAACCACGTTCCATAGGCTCTAAAGTTACACGTGCGCGCAATGGTGAAATTACTTCAACATCCACAACACGTGGCTTCAAATATTCAGTCGGACTGTTTTGCATAAACTTTCCTTACGGTCCTAAATTAAATTACTTAGAGTAAAGCTCAACAACTAATGATTCATTGATTGTTGCTGGCAATTCATCACGTTGTGGCTTAGCTTTAAATGTACCCTTAAGCGCTTTAACATCAACTTCAATCCACTCTGGGAAACCACGTTGTTCAGCCGCTGCCAATGCGCCTTTAATACGCAATTGATTGACAGATGCTGGCGCAACTTGAACAGTATCACCAGGTTTAACTTGGTATGAAGGGATGTTTACACGTTTACCATTAACTAAGATGCTGTTATGGCGAACGATTTGACGCGCCTCAGTGCGGGAAGCACCTAGACCCATACGGTAAGCCACGTTGTCTAGACGGCATTCCAAAAGTTGTAACAAGTTTTCACCTGTAATACCTTTTTGACGGTCAGCTTCTGCGTAATAGCTACGGAATTGCTTCTCTAAGACACCGTAAATACGACGTAATTTTTGTTTTTCACGCAATTGAACACCGTAGTCAGATAAACGTTGATTACGACGTTGACCATGCTGACCAGGTGGGAAATTACGTTTTTCGATAGCGCATTTGTCTGTGAAACACTTTTCGCCTTTAAGGAAAAGTTTTTCGCCTTCACGGCGACACTGACGGCACTTAGGATCGAGATTTCTAGCCAAGGTATTTCTCCTATTAAATCTTGCTACTTAATTGCGGCGTATTAAATACGGCGCTTTTTAGGTGGACGGCAACCGTTGTGCGGAACTGGCGTCACATCTGAAATGCTAGTAATTTTAAAACCAACAGCGTTCAATGCACGAACTGCTGATTCGCGGCCTGGACCAGGTCCTTTGATACGAACCTCAAGGTTCTTAACACCACATTCTTGAGCTGCTTTACCAGCAGCCTCTGCTGCAACTTGAGCAGCGAATGGAGTACTCTTACGAGAACCTTTGAAACCAGCACCACCAGATGTTGCCCATGAAAGCGCATTACCTTGGCGATCTGTGATCGTAATAATTGTATTGTTAAATGAAGCATGAACGTGGGCGATGCCCTCGGCAATGTTCTTTTTAACTTTCTTGCGTACACGTACGTTAGCTTTAGCCATGTCTACTTATTCCTTACTTGGATTGCTTAATAGGCTTCACTGGACCCTTACGTGTTCGCGCATTTGTTTTTGTGCGCTGACCACGAACTGGCAAACCACGGCGATGACGTACACCACGGTAGCAACCTAAGTCCATTAATCGCTTGATATTCATTGAAACTTCACGACGCAAGTCACCTTCAACTTGAAGCTTAGCTACTTCGTCGCGCAACTTTTCAACTTCCGCATCGTTAAGATCCTTAACTTTTGCAGTCGTTAAAACGCCAGCTGCCGCACAAATTTGCTTTGCAGTATTGCGTCCTACACCGTAAATCGAAGTTAATGCGATTTCAGTGTGCTTATGATTTGGGATGTTTACCCCTGCTATCCGAGCCATGTATCTACTCCAAAATTATGGCGTTGAATTTTCAATTTCGCCAAAAAAGCCCTAAATTTTAACACCTAAGCCAACTTATAACAATTAGCAAAGGATTATTCTCTACTACCTTACAACCACCAATTAACCTTGGCGTTGTTTATGTCTTGGGTCTGTACAAATAACACGTACAACACCACGACGACGAACAACTTTACAATGACGGCATAAAGCCTTTACTGATGCACGAACTCTCATTTTTGCCTCACAAAATCCAAATAATTATGGCTAATACTATTTAGCGCGGAAAATAATCCGTGCTCGCGAAAGATCATACGGGGTCATTTCAACGGTAACTTTGTCACCTGGAAGAATACGAATATAGTGCATACGCATTTTTCCGGAGATATAACCCAAAACGATATGTCCGTTTTCTAACTTAACTCTAAAAGTTGCATTTGGAAGATTTTCTAAAATCTCCCCTTGCATCTCAATTCTGTCTTCTTTTGCCATGTTCTAATGAACTCGCTTCTCTTAAGTTAACTAGCGTGAACCTGCTGCACCGTTTTTGAAATTTGCTTTCTTAAGCAAACCTTCATATTGATGCGACATCAAATGCGCTTGCACTTGCGTCATGAAGTCCATAGTCACCACAACAATAATCAACAGCGATGTACCACCAAAATAAAACGGCACATTAAATTTCAAAATCAAAAACTCTGGCAACAAGCAAACCAATGTAATGTAGATTGCACCAATCAAAGTCAAACGACCCATGATGCGATCAATATATTTAGCAGTCTGTTCGCCAGGACGGATACCAGGAACAAAGGCACCGCTCTTCTTCAAATTGTCTGCAGTTTCCTTAGGGTTAAACACTAAGGCCGTATAGAAGAAACAGAAGAAAATAATCGCGCTGACAAAGAACAAGATGTACAAAGGTTGTCCAGGAGACAATTTAGTACCAATGTCTTTAAGCCACGAGAAGTTCTCGTTACTTCCAAACCAACCTGCCATGGTGGCAGGGAACAAAATAATACTTGAAGCAAAAATTGGTGGAATTACACCAGCCATATTTAGCTTCAATGGCAAATGACTCGTTTGACCACCCATCACTTGGCGACCAACTTGTCTCTTTGCATAATTCACAGTAATTTTTCTTTGGCCCCGTTCAACGAAGACCACAAACGCGGTAACCAAGATGGTTGCAGCAAATAAGAAAATTACGAATACAGGGTTAAATGCACCACTGCTAGCAAGCTCCAATGTCTTAAATACAGCATTTGGTAAACCAGCCACAATGCCAGCAAAAATAATGATAGAAATACCATTACCAATACCACGCTCTGTGATTTGTTCGCCCAACCACATCAAAAACATCGTACCGCTTACCAATGTAACAACAGCCGTCAGTCTAAACATAAATCCCGGATCTAGAACCAAGTTTGCTTGTGACTCTAAGGCAATTGCAATACCCAACGCTTGAAATGTCGCTAACAACACGGTTCCATAACGAGTGTATTTAGTAATTTGTCTTCTACCAGCTTCACCCTCTTTTTTTAATTGTTCCATTTGAGGTGAAACAACTGTCAAAAGCTGCATAATAATCGATGCAGAAATGTAAGGCATGATACCCAGTGCAAACACTGTGAATCTAGAAAGTGCGCCACCTGAGAACATATTGAACATTCCCAAGATGCCGCCGCTTTGCGATTCAAACAATTTAGCTAAGACATCAGCATTAATGCCTGGTACTGGTATATGAGCACCTAAACGATATACAACAAGCGCACCCAACACGAATAACAAGCGACTTTTAAGCTCACTCGTCTTACTTACCGCACTTAAGATACTATCGTTTGCCAACTTATTACTCTACGATCTTGCCGCCAGCAGCTTCAACTGCAGCGCGAGCACCTTTAGTCAACAACAAGCCTTGTACTGAAACAGCACGACTTAAGTCACCAGATAAGTAAACTTTTACTGATTTAACTGTGCCAGGAACAATGTTCGCAGCTTTCAAAGTCAAGATATCGATTACTGGTGCATCAATCAAAAGCAATTCGCTTGTGCGTACACGTGCAGTATCTTTCTTAGTCAATGATCTAAAACCACGTTTTGGTAAACGACGTTGCAAAGGCATTTGACCGCCTTCGAAACCTACCTTATGGAAACCACCTGTACGTGACTTTTGACCTTTATGACCACGACCAGCTGTTTTACCAAGACCAGAACCGATACCACGGCCTACGCGACGCTTAGCGTGCTTACTGCCTTCTGCAGGACTAATAGTATTTAATTTCATTATGCTTCTACCTTCAACAGATAGTGAACGGCGTTAATCATCCCACGGTTAGCAGGAGTGTCTAACACTTCCACTGTGTGATGCATACGACGAAGACCTAAACCAGCTACACAAGCTTTGTGTGAAGCAATTCTTCCAATGGTACTTTTAACCAAAGTTACTTTTACAGTACCAACTGTTTCTTTATTTGCCTTAGCCATATTAGCCTCTAATTTCTTCTACAGATTTGCCACGCTTAGCAGCGATTTCAGCAGGCGTATTCATTGACTGCAAGCCGTTTAGCGTTGCACGAACAACGTTGTAAGGATTCGTAGAACCAATGCATTTTGCTAACACATTAGTAATACCCATCACTTCAAAAATAGCACGCATCGCGCCACCAGCAATAATTCCAGTACCTTCAGATGCAGGTTGAATGAATACTTTAGCTGCGCCATGCACACCTGTCACTGCATGATGCAATGTTCCGTTGTTTAAGCTCACTTTAACCATTCCACGACGCGCTTCATCCATTGCTTTTTGAACAGCAACTGGAACTTCACGCGCTTTACCTTTACCCATACCAACTGCACCATCACCGTCACCAACAACAGTAAGTGCAGCAAAACTCATAATACGACCGCCCTTGACCACTTTGGTCACGCGGTTGACTGTGATCATTTTTTCACGCAAACCATCGGTTTGCTGTTGTTCCATTTCTTTTGCCATCATCAACCCCGTCTATTAGAAGGACAAGCCGTTTTCGCGAGCGGCTTCTGCCAACGCTTTAATACGACCATGGTATTTATAACCAGAACGGTCAAACGCTACTGTAGTAACACCAGCTTTTTTCGCCTTTTCAGCGATACGTTTACCAATAATTGCTGCCGCAGCAACATTGCCGCCATTAGCCAAACTCTTGCGAACTTCAGCTTCTAGCGTAGAAGCACTCGCTAGGACCTTATCACCAGTTTCAGCAATAATTTGTGCGTAGATGTGTCCGTTACTACGGTGTACACAAAGACGGGTTACTTTCAATTCGGCGATTTTGGCACGGGTTTTACGTGCGCGACGCAAGCGTGAATTTACATTGTTCATGGTTTAAACCTTACTTCTTCTTGGTTTCTTTAATAATCACTACTTCATCAGAGTAACGAACACCTTTGCCTTTATAAGGCTCTGGGGCTCTGTAACCACGAATTTGAGCAGCAACCTGACCAACTACTTGTTTATCTACACCCTTAAGAATAACTTCTGTAAGAGTTGGAGTTTCAACAGTAACACCAGCTGGCATCTTGTGATTGATAGGATGTGAGTAACCCAATTCCAAATTCAACGTTGTACCTTGTGCTTGCGCCTTATATCCAACGCCAACTAGAGATAGCTTACGTGTGAATCCTTCGGATACACCTTTCACCATATTTGCAACTAACGCACGCAATGTACCTGACATTGCACGTGAATGCTGACTATCGTTAGCAGCAACAAAAGTGATTGTTTCACCTTCACGCGTTAACGTTACTGCACCTGTAAGTGGGTGCGTTAGCTTACCTAACGGACCGCTTACATTAATACTATCTGGGTTCAAAACTACCTCAACTTTAGCTGGGATAGCGACCGGGTTCTTAGCTACACGAGACATTTTCGCTCCTTAAGCTACTACGCACAGCACTTCACCACCGATACCGGCGGCTGATGCTTTACGATCAGTCATTACACCCTTGGACGTAGACACAATGGTCACGCCGAGGCCGTTCATTACCTTAGGAATATCTTGGCTACCACGATAAACGCGAAGACCAGGACGGCTTACGCGGTCAATCTTCTCGATAACTGGTTGACCAGCATAATACTTAAGGCCAATGTTTAATGTTGGTTTGCCATCAACTGTTTGTACGCCAAACTCATCGATATAACCTTCATCTTTTAATACGCTAGCAATAGCGCACTTCAATTTAGATGAAGGCATAGATACTGTTGGCTTATTTGTGCTTTGCGCATTACGAATGCGGGTTAGCATATCGGCAATCGGATCACTCATACTCATCGTTAAATTCCTCCGTTACCAGCTAGCTTTAGTGACGCCTGGCACTTCGCCACGCATCATCAACTCGCGTAATTTACTACGCGCAATGCCAAATTTACTAAACACACCACGTGGGCGACCAGTTAAAGCACAGCGGTTACGCAGCCTTACTGGACTTGCATTACGTGGCAAACTTTGCAACTTCAAACGTGCTGCACGGCGATCTTCTGGAGATGCATTAACATCGTTAAGCACAGCCATAATTTCAGTACGCTTAGCAGCGTATTTTTCAACCGTTTCGCGACGTTTTTGTTCGCGCTCAATCATACATGTCTTAGCCATGAGATCCTCAGTTTCTAAACGGGAAGCTGAATGCAGTTAAAAGTGCACGCGCTTCTTCATCAGTTTTTGCTGTCGTTGTAATGGTGATGTTCATACCACGCAACGCATCAATTTTGTCATATTCAATTTCAGGGAAAATGATCTGTTCTTTAACGCCCATGTTGTAGTTGCCACGACCATCAAATGATTTAGCAGAAATACCACGGAAGTCACGAATACGAGGGATTGCAACAGTTACTAAGCGATCCAAGAATTCGTACATGCGTTCACGACGTAATGTCACCTTACAACCGACAGGATAATCATCACGAATTTTAAACGCAGCAACTGATTTCTTTGCTTTCGTTACAATTGCTTTTTGACCAGCGATTTTCTCCATATCACCAACCGCATTTTCCATTACCTTTTTGTCGGCAACAGCTTCACCAACACCCATATTGAGTGTGATTTTTTCGATGCGTGGAACTTGCATTGGAGACTTATAACCGAACTGTTCGGTCATAGACTTAACCACTGTATCTTTATAAAAATCTTTTAAACGAGCCATTTGTTTTCTTATGCCTCTCGCGCTTAAGCGTCAACAACTTCACCGCTAGATTTGAATACACGCACTTTGCGTCCATCATCTAACGTTTTGAAGCCAACACGTTCACCCTTTTGGGTGGCAGGATTAAACAAAGCAACATTAGAGATATCAATTGGCATCTCTTTATTGATGATACCGCCAGCCACACCACGCATTGGGTTTGGTTTAGCATGTTTCTTCACCATGTTTGCGCCTTCAACTACAACATGACCTGTATCAAGAATACTCAATACCGTGCCACGTTTACCTTTATCCTTACCTGTATTCAGGATAACTTCGTCACCTTTACGAATTTTATTCATTTAGCAAATCCTTACAAAACTTCTGGCGCTAAAGAAACGATCTTCATGAAACGCTCACCACGTAATTCACGTGTGACCGGTCCGAAAATACGAGTGCCGATAGGCTCTAGCTTGTTATTTAGCAAAACAGCAGCATTGCTGTCGAACTTAACTAAAGAACCGTCTGCACGACGAACACCTTTAGCTGTACGAACAACAACAGCACTATAAACTTCGCCTTTCTTGACGCGACCACGAGGCGCAGCATCTTTAATGCTGACCTTGATAACATCGCCAATACTTGCGTAACGACGCTTTGATCCGCCCAATACCTTGATACACATTACAGAACGTGCACCAGTATTGTCGGCAACATCTAGCCGAGATTGCATTTGAATCATGAGAATAATCTCCAACTTAATCCGTTAAACCAACACCAGCCGCTTGTCATCCACGGCCGACAGCACTACGGTCAGTATTGGGGCACTAGCTAAGGCCGAAGCCATGAGTGCCGAAAAGTCCAACATTATATATTGCATCCGTGAAGGATGCAATATTATTTATACACCTGTAGATTTAGTAACTACTTTACTAACTTTCCAAGTTTTGGTTTTTGAAAGTGGGCGCGTCTCTTCGATCACCACCAAATCACCTTCTTTACATTCATTAGTTTCGTCATGCGCATGAAACTTGTTTGAACGGCGAATAACTTTACCGATCAAAGGGTGCTTCACTTTACGCTCAACTAAAACAGTGACTGTTTTGTCCATCTTGTCACTAACTACTCGACCGCTTAATGTACGGACGACTTTATTTGTTGCTAAATCGTTACTCATAATGACTCCGTTTAAGCTGCCTTAGCAGATGACTTTGATTTTTCCGCAAGAACTGTGCGAACACGTGCTACATCTCTGCGAACTTTACGAATTTGGTCAACTTTATTGAGTTGTTGTGTTGCTAATTGCATACGCATAGAAAACTGTGCGCGACGCAATTCAATCAACTCAGCATTCAACTCGTCAACAGACTTCGCTCTTAATTCAGTTGCTTTCATCATTAACCCCCGAGATGACGTGTAGCAAAAGTTGTTTCAATTGGCAATTTAGCAGCTGCCAATTTGAACGCTTCACGCGCCAACTCTTCACTCACACCGTCCATTTCATAAAGCATTTTTCCAGGCTGAATTTGTGCAACGTAGTACTCTGTACTACCTTTACCATTACCCATACGAACTTCAGCTGGTTTCTTAGAAATTGGCTGATCAGGAAAAATACGAATCCAAACGCGACCACCACGTTTAATATGACGTGTCATCACGCGACGAGCTGCTTCGATTTGGCGTGCAGTAAGACGACCACGACCAACTGCTTTCAAACCGAATTCGCCAAAACTTACTTTATTACCCGTAGTTGCAATGCCTTTATTACGGCCTTTTTGCATCTTACGGAATTTTTGTCTAGCTGGCTGTAGCATTTTTTGCCCCCGACTTTCTTACTTTCTTTTCTGGTTCTGCGACTGGAGCAACAACTGGTTGTTCACCTTTATTGTCAAACACTTCGCCTTTGAATACCCAAACTTTGATACCGATAATACCGTATGTTGTCAAAGCTTCTGCAACACCATAGTCAATATCAGCACGTAAAGTATGAAGTGGCACACGGCCTTCGCGATACCATTCAGTACGAGCGATTTCAATACCGTTTAAACGGCCTGAGCTCATAATCTTGATACCTTGAGCGCCTAAACGCATTGCGTTTTGCATCGCACGCTTCATCGCACGACGGAACATCACACGCTTTTCTAATTGCTGAGCAATACTCTGTGCAATCAATGTAGCGTCGATTTCAGGCTTACGCACTTCTTCGATATTCAAATGAACAGGAACACCCATTAAACCTTGAATGCTAGAGCGTAAAGTTTCAATGTCTTCACCCTTCTTACCAATCACGATACCTGGACGTGCACTGTAGATAGTGATTTTTGCGTTCTTTGCAGGACGCTCAATCACGATCTTGCTTACAGCAGCGTGTGCTAGCTTCTTATTAAGGAACTCACGAACCTTAATGTCGCTATTCAACATTGCTGGGAAATTTTTGCTGTTGGCATACCAACGTGATGTCCAGTTTTTTTGGACGCTCAGACGGAAACCAATTGGATGAATTTTCTGACCCATAACGATTCCTTTAGTTACCTACTGTCACGTTAATGTGACAAGTTGGTTTGGTAATGCGACCAGCGCGACCTTTAGCACGAGCACGGATACGCCTAAGCACGATACCTTTATCAACGTAGATTGAAGTAACCTTCAACTCATCGATATCAGCACCATTGTTGTGTTCAGCGTTAGCAATTGCTGACTCAAGCACTTTCTTGATAATTTCTGCACCCTTCTTAGGTGAGAATTGCAAGATGTTAAGCGCATTATCAACTTTCTTACCGCGCACTAAATCCGCTACTAAGCGAGCTTTCTGTGGAGAAAGATGTACACCTTTTAATACTGCAGATACTTGCATCATCATCTCCTACTTCTTAGCTTTCTTATCGGCTGCATGACCTTTGAATGTGCGTGTTAAAGCAAATTCGCCGAGCTTGTGGCCAACCATGTTTTCTGAAATCAACACAGGTACGTGTTGCTTGCCGTTATGAACTGCAATAGTCAAACCAATGAAGTCAGGCAAAATTGTAGAACGACGTGACCAAGTTTTAATTGGTTTACGATCGCGCGTTTCAGCAGCTTTCTCTACTTTTTTAGCCAAGTGACCATCGATAAATGGACCTTTTTTAATTGAACGTGCCATATTGATTACCTCTTATTCGCAGGACGGCGTGAAACACGCATATTGTCAGTGCGCTTGTTGCTACGAGTGCGATAACCCTTGGTTGGAGTACCCCATGGGCTCACTGGATTCATACCAGCAGCTGTTTTACCCTCACCACCACCGTGTGGGTGATCTACCGGGTTCATCACAACACCGCGAACTGTAGGACGCACACCACGCCAGCGCATTGCACCAGCTTTACCGATAGAGCGCAATGAATGTTCTTCATTACCCACTTCGCCAAGCGTTGCTTTGCAATCAACGTGTACACGGCGAACTTCGCCTGAACGTAAACGCAATTGAGCGTAGCTACCTTCACGTGCCAATAATTGCACTGAAGTACCAGCTGAACGAGCTAACTGTGCACCTTTACCAGGTTGCAATTCAATACAATGAATCGTGCTACCTACTGGGATATTGCGCAATGGCAATGCGTTACCTACTTTAATAGGCGCATCTGAACCACTAATCAATTGTGCACCTGCAGCTACACCACGTGGGGCGATGATATAACGACGTTCACCGTCGGCATAACATAACAACGCAATGTGAGCGCTACGATTTGGATCGTATTCAATATGCTCAACCTTTGCTGGAATACCATCTTTATTGCGACGGAAATCTACCAAACGGTAATGTTGCTTATGACCGCCACCTTGGTGACGGATTGTAATATGGCCGTTGTTATTACGACCCGCATTTTTGCTTTGCTTCTCCAGCAGCGGCGCATAAGGCTTGCCCTTATATAGATCAGGTGTTACCACCTTTACTACGGCGCGCCGACCTGGTGAAGTTGGCTTGACTTTAATCAGTGCCATGATTTCTCCTATTCGCCCGCTGCAAAATTAATTTCTTGGCCTGGTTTCAAGCTTACATAAGCTTTCTTCCAGTCTTTACGGCGACCCATAATGCGGCCAGCACGTTTCTCTTTACCCTTAACGTTAGCTACCGTTACGGATTGCACTTCAACTTTAAATACAAGCTCAACTGCCGCCTTGATTTCAGGCTTAGTTGCATCTGTACGTACTTTGAATGCAATTTGCTGATTTTGATCAGCAATACGAGTTGCCTTTTCAGTAATTTGCGGAGCCAAAATAACTTGCAGTAAACGATCTTGGATTTTTACTAAATTTAGATTCGCGCTCATGCTAGCATCTCCTCAAGCTTCTTCACTGCAGCTTTTGTTGCAACCACATTCGGGAAGCGAACCAAGCTGACAGGATCAACGTATTGAGCTTCGACAACTAACACGTTAGGAATGTTACGTGCTGATAGATATAAGTTTTCATCAAAGCCATCTACCAACAATAAAACACCATCAGCAAAACCTAAACCCTTGATCTTTTCTACAAGATTTTTAGTTTTAGGCGTATCAACACTAAACTCTTCAATCACTGATAAGCGTGTTTGACGCACAAGCTCAGAAAGAATTGCACACATACCAGCACGGTAAGCCTTACGGTTTACTTTGTGGCTGAAATTCTCATCAGGACTATTAGGGAATGCACGACCACCTCCACGCCAGATTGGGCTTGAGCTCATACCTGAACGTGCACGACCAGTACCTTTTTGGTTCCATGGTTTGTGTGTAGTGTGGCTTACGTTACCGCGACCCAATTGAGCACGAGTGGCAGTACGGGCATTAGCTTGGTAGGCAACAACAACTTGATGCACCAAAGCTTCATTAAATTCGCGTGCAAAGGTTACATCTGAAAGCTCAACAGCTGACTTAGTAACTTTACCGCTCTTGTCGATTAATTTGATTTCCATTATTTGGCCGCCTTATTAGAAGACTTGGCTTTAACAGCTGGACGTACAACTACATCACCGCCCTTAGAGCCTGGAATAGCACCTTTAATCAACAATAGGTTGCGTTCAACGTCAACTCGAACCACTTGTAGGTTTTGTGTTGTAACTTGAACAGCGCCCAAATGACCAGGCATACGCTTACCAGGGAATACTCGACCTGGATCCTGCGCCATACCAATAGAGCCTGGAACATTGTGTGATCTAGAGTTACCGTGTGAAGCACGGTTTGATGAGAAGTGATGACGCTTGATTGCGCCAGCAAATCCTTTACCAAGAGATGTGCCGGTCACATCGACCATTTGACCTTCTTGGAAAATATCAACAGTAATGTTTGCGCCAGCTGTGTAGTTAGCTAAAACATCATCTGTCACTGAGAATTCGTGGATACCAGCACCTGCAGCAGAGCCAGACTTAGCATAATGCCCAGTCAAAGCTTTGTTGATACGGCTAGCGCGACGTTCGCCGAAAGCAACTTGAAGGCCTGTATAGCCATCAGTAGCAATCGTCTTAATCTGTGTCACACGGTTAGGCACAACCTCTAGCACTGTAACAGGGACGCTTGCGCCATCCTCTGTAAACAGGCGTGTCATACCAACCTTGCGACCAATAAGCCCTAAGCTCATGATCGATTCCTTATATTTAGTTAAAAAGCCGATTACAATTGACCGACTTCTCTGAAAGAGCGCGGATTATACCGAACTCTCGTTTACATTACAACTTTAAATCTACTACCAAATTTCTACAGCTTGATCTCTACATCAACACCAGCTGGTAAATCTAACTTCATTAATGCATCAACTGTTTTATCAGTTGGGTCAACAATATCCATTAAACGTTGGTGAGTGCGGATTTCGAATTGGTCGCGTGATGTTTTGTTCACGTGTGGTGAACGTAAAATATCAAAACGCTCAATACGAGTTGGCAATGGAACTGGACCTTTTACAACAGCGCCAGTACGCTTTGCTGTTTCTACGATTTCTTGAGCAGATTGATCAATCAAACGATAATCAAATGCTTTCAAGCGAATACGGATTTTTTGACTTTGCATTTTTACTGCCTTTCTAAAGAGCGAAACGGCGGGACAAGTCCCGCCATTTGATTTAACTACAAATTAAATTACAGATTATTCAATAATCTTAGCAACAACACCCGCACCAACAGTACGACCACCTTCACGAATCGCGAAGCGTAAACCATCTTCCATCGCAATCGGTGCAAT